>JAABUJ010001035.1_pt1 | contig 44822 bp, 48 predicted proteins | sample 5559131 | NCBI WGS metagenome assembly JAABUJ01 (sample SAMN10711875, study PRJNA513366) | rock metagenome | isolation source: Antarctica rocks | place: Antarctica: Victoria Land, Mt New Zealand nord | collected 2016-01-07
TTGCGTTTACCCCCCCCCCCCCCCCCCCCCGCGGAGACCAGCATAAGGTCACACAGCCGTGCGCCGACTTGAAGCGCACGCACAGCTGCACCCTATCCCTCTAGCAGCCACGCCGCTCTTTGATAGCAAGCCAGGCAACTATTGCAGCACCGAACGGGAACGTGTCCACCGACCACCGGCAGCGCTTGACCCGCACACATGTGTTCAAGTGCTTGGCCTCCAGCCGCCCCTATACCCCTCAGGCTTTCCCGCGCACCGCAAATCTGCGCTCCCATGTTAATGGGAATTGCATGGTTAGGGGCAGAGTGGGGGCGGCCCGGGTTGCTGTGTCTACGCACGCATTGCAGGGCACATTGGGTCCCCGGCCATGCGAAGCGCAAGGCCTGCATTCCTCTAATGCGATCTTGGGGGATTGTAACCACCTTGTTTTAGTTACACCCGGCCGACGTGGCCGGTTTGCATTGGCCAGATTTTTTTGGCACCCCCACCGTGTGGGGGCGCCGCCCTGCCCCATTTACTTTTAAGCGGACAAATATGGCGGACGGCCCCGCCCCCTCTTTGCCGGGATCCCCCGAAATACGGCTACTTTTTGGCCGACTTAGTTAAAATCCCCCCATATGGGGCAAATCCCCCACTAAACGAAACACTGACTTTGGGGCAAAGTGTGGACCCTGCTCTCGGGAAAGCCCTGGTTTTGCCGGAACACTCGTTCCGGCACTTTGCCGGTACTCTGGCAAAGTGCTCGAGCCTTGTGTATGCGCTGCCGCGCTTGGTGAGCGCGGACCTGTTACGCATGGACAGCACGAGCGTCCCGGCGTGTGCTTCGTCCGCAGTAATCCAGGCCATCTTGACGGTCTGGATGCCGAACGCCGGCCTACCACACTCCAAGATGTAGGCTTCGTCTGACGACGCACCTCAGGCCTGAGCCAGCTGTGGTCAGGGGTAAACAAGCGCAAAGAACAGCTAGCATCGACTATCAAGTATCAAGGGTGAGGCTGCTGCGCCTCCTGCAAGCTCGCAGAAACCTGCCTGGCAGTGCAGGTAAATAGGAACTGTGCTGACATTGAGGCCCTGGTCTGCTGCCTTGCAGGCGTGCACAGGTGAATTATCAGGTGTCGGGCGGGGTGCGTTCTTGGGGACTGCAAAGCAAAGCAGTGCGGGTCAACGGGGCCATCAGCAGGTCACTGAGACGAAAAAGCAGCAAACATCAAGCTGCTTTGAGTAGACAATAGTAGGCCGCTCGAAAGCGCCTGGACGCAAGGAAAGGAAACCGAGAGAGCTTTTCTACAAGAACTCTCCCAGCAGTCCTATGTAATACACTGCGGCTACAGCAACGGCCCAGCAAAGTGAAATGTACAGGAGTGTGCAGACTTTGGCACGTACACGAAAACATGGCCTGACACACTAGCGCGCCTGTGCAGGGGCACAGGGCACAGCTTGCGCCGCAGCCGAGTGGCACCTACGCCAGTACATATACCCAGCAAAAAGAGCTTGCTTCATACTTTCCTCAGGCTCTGCAAGTTTTGGAGTCTGTCTCTTATGTGACCACCAACATACTCTCATGCCCGCAAACACACTAGTACCTGCACACATTTCTTAGCCCACAGGACCCACAACTCGCTGCAAATCCATCCAAGGGCATGTGACAATACAGTGCGCAAACAACAGCACACGCGCCAATTCTCAGTGCCAGCTGAACCACAGGGCCCAGAGCTAGAATCTGACCACATGCACACCACACAGTCGCGCACTTGCTGGCGGTCCACATCAAGCGTGGCCGTTGGCGACGCCGTTGGCGTGGCCGTTGGCCACGCCGTTGGCGGGGCCGTTGGCGACGCCGTTCGCGTGGCCGTTGGCATGGCCGTTGGTCGCGCCGTGAAGCTTGTCCGCCGCGAGAGCCTTCCCGTTGGTCATCGCTGCGCCGTTGCTGAGCGCGGCGGCATGCCCGTTGAGCGCGGCGGCATGCCCGTTCTGCAGCCCCGCGCGGTGCGCCGTGCCGTTGGCCGCGCCGTTGGTGTGAGCGGCGGATGCAGGCGGCATGGGTGCCTGGGCGCGGAAGAGGCCCCAGCGCTGCTCGCCCTGCACGCGCGCGCCTCCGCTCAGCGCAACACCCTGTACGCACGCGGGCAGATGCCCATGCGCCAAGCCTCTCAGCGCTCTGCTGTCCAGTGGCCGCCTGCGCAGCGGTCCCGCCGGCAACCGCCCCGGCCTTCTTCCCAGCAGCTCCATCTGCGGACATGCAAGGATGCGTGCACGCCAGCCTGATACAGGTCAGTCCACGGTCTGGTACAGGTGCTCCGGGGCGGCGGCGCGCGCGCGCCTGGGACACGCGTGCCAGCTTGGCGCGCCAGCCGCCCATCACGCTGTCAAAGTCGGCGTCCGAGAACTCCGCCACGAACTCGGCGCGGTTGGCCTCCGCCGCGGCCAGCTCCTTCTTGAGCGAGGCCTCAAACTGCGGCCGGAGCGGCACACGTCACCGTCCCGCCAGCCCGGCTCGGCGAGCATGCGCTGGCGCCCGGGCCATGGTGGCAGGCGGCACAGGCGTTTGCCAGCACGGGCATCTGTGCTGTGCAACCTGCTCTTGCAGCTGTGCTGACGTTGAGCGCTGCTGGTGAACCAATGGCGGTGCTTACCAGCGTGCCCGACTTCTTGCAACATGCCCGAGAGCGTACGTGGCGCAGCGCTGGCCATGTGCACTCCATTGACTCCCACACGCCCAAGCCCCAACTCTGCACGATCACGCGGTCACCCTGCGAGGCCAAGACAGGCGTCGCGCCTGCCAGGTGCGGTCCTCAGCCGCCACGCGCTCGAAGCCCGCGTCGGCGAGCATGGCGCCGTACGCGTCCACCGAGTGCAGGTCGTACCCGCGCTGCGCGATGTAGGCGCCGAACTCGGCGCTGGGCGGCGCCGGCGCGCGGCAGTAGTCGCTGATCAGCAGCCGGCCGCCCGGCGCCAGCAGGCGCAGGAACCTGCCGCCGAGAGAGCGGCTGGGCGAACGGAGTACGGTGCGCTTGCTTGGGAGGCGGTTGCAGCAGCGCGAGCAGCGGAGCGCTCGGTGTGCTCATGACTCACACCTGCAGCTGAGCCCTGCGCGGCTGTCGCATGCGCGCAGGAGGGTGGGGTCGCTCAACAGGCTGCAGCTTTGCATGGTGCAGCTGCATAAGCACACGCATGGGACGCAGGACGGGACGCGCGCAAGGCGCGACCGTACCGGCGGAACAGCGCGGGCTTGTCGTGGATGTGCAGGATGGTGTCGCGGCTGTAGATCACGTCGTACGATCCGGCCGCCGCCTCGAGCGCGGTGACGTCCGCAATCTCGAACGACACGCGGGAGTGCTCGCGCGCGGCGGAGGCGCGCTCCAGCGCGAGCAGCACCATGTTGACGCTGAGGTCGACGCCGTGCACGAACGCGCCCGTCTCCGCCGCCATGTAGAAGTCGCCGCCGCCTGCGCGGCCGCGCCGCGTCGGCGCGGCGGCGCCAGGCGCTCGCGCCGCAGCTGCCAGCTACTTGGTGTCGTCCAGGCACTCTTGCACGCACTCTTGCACAGCAGCCAAGCTTCGGAATTGCGGCCAGGCCTGCACGACATGCACGCGCTGGAGGCACGCGCGCTCTGGCCGCAGCACTGGGGATGGGTCCGGCATGGTGAGGTGGGGGGGCGCAGCACCGATGCCGCAGCCGACGTCGAGCACGCGCTCGCCGGGCTGCAGGCCCAGCATCGCAACAAACTCCTGTGGCGCGCGCGGCGCGGCGTCAGCGGCCCAATGCGCAGCTGTGCAAGGGCGTGCGCGCTCGGACGCCGGCGCCGCTCAGCAACGCAGCTGCATTCAGGGCGAGCGCCCGCTCCCTGGACAGACACCCCTCCATGACGCGCCCCCGTTGCAATTGTGTGCTGCTAGGCGGTCTGCCGCTGACGCGAGCTGCCGCGCGCACGGGCGCGACACACTAGCGGGCGTCGGCGGGCCATGCAGCGGGGCGCGCCCGCGTGGTGTCGACGCCGCCAGTGGACACAAAGCCGTCGCCAAACACGCGCTCGTACTTGAGGATGCCGGCCGTGCTGTACTGCTGCGTGTCCAGGAACTCGCGCAGCTGCGCGCCGGGCGCCGCGTCGCACACCACCTTGCGCCACTTCCAGCACACCTGCGCGCGGCGGCACCTCTGCTCTGTGCGCGCGCGGGGGGGGGGGCTCGGAGGCGCGGGCGCTGCCGCCAGGCGGCGCACATAGGGCACTGCCAGGGTCTGCTAGGGCCAGGACACTGCCACCAGGGTTTATTAGGGCCAGGAGACTGCCGCCTGACACAGCTCCGCCTTTGCGCTCCCGCTTCCAACGCGCTTGCACACTCAAGTACGGTGTGTTCTGTTGCAGCACAGGGACCACGCGGCCGCGCGCTGAGGCGGCCCCCGCACTCCTAGCATGCACTGAGGCGACCCCCGCACTCCTAGCAGCGCGCACGGCGCCCGCCGCCCGGGCGCGCCTGGTTCTGGTTGTGCTTGACGCGCACGTAGGTGTCCACGCACTTGCAGGACACCAGCTCGAAGCGCGCGCGGCGGCCGTCCGGCTGCGTCGCGGTCGCGGCGTCGAAGATGGCAAAGTACTCGCGCGGGTTCCTGCGCGCCATGCAGCGCTCGCTCGCGTCCTGTTGCGCCAGCCACGTGACAGGCTTTGTCGCCTGAGAGCGCTTGCATGCCACGGCCGCACTGTCATGGTGCTGCCAGTAGTCACGCGACACAAGCAGAGGCGCGCTTGCAAGCTCCCGGCGCCACTAATGAGCTGAAGGGCCGAAAACCACCCCCCCCACCGTCAGCGCGTCTCTCGTCGAGTGCAACGCGGCGGAAGCGGGGCGCAGTGGGCACAGCACATGCGAGCGGGCTGGCGCCAGCGCACCGGTAGTGGGTGGGGTTGGTGCGGCGCTGCTTGTCGCCCGACTGCCGGAAGCAGGACTCGCGGAAGAAGACCACGCCGCCCTCGACCACCTGCAACCCCCGCGCGCACTAAAGCCCTCTCCCGGCGCAGCCGGCGCCGATGCGCTGCGGCCCTCTGCACCAGCGCTCCCACGCGCAATGCAGCGCCTGGCTCTGGACCAGGCCGCGACAGGCCTTAACAGAGGCGGTGCCCGCAGTCCTGGACAGCGCGTCGGCGGCGAGCCTGGCCCCCTCGGGGCCAGACAAGGCGATGCAGCCAGGCGTGCAGAACCTCCTCGCTTCACGGGCGGCACGGCCAGAAACACATGCAGCCAGACAGGAGAGGGCTCCTGAGGCACCTGTGCGAGCTCGTGGCAATCAGTTGAGAAATCAAAGCGCGGAAATAGGAACAGCCCGTCTGGTTCCTCGAACGGAACGCCAAGGGGCGGCGGCGGGCGGGGGCGCGCCCAGGACAGGGCGTCGGCCGCGAGCTTGGCCACCTCCGCGTCGGACAGGTACATGAGCAGCCAGTTGGAGAAGACCAGGTCGGCGCTGGCGGCCGGCAGGGCGAGCTCGGTCGCGTCGCCCGCGCGGAACTCCACCGTGCCCCTGCCCCCCAAAACCCGAGGGTGATTGAGCAGCCGCGTGGGTAACCCAAGTCTGCGAGAGCAGCCGGCAGGCTGATGTCCATCTCCGCGGCTTGTGCGGGGTGCCGCGGCGCCGCTGCGCCCCTGCCGTCCGCCCCTGATCCCCCTGGCGAAGCTCACCCGGCTCAGGGAATGGGCGTTTCGGGCAGGCTGAGCAGCCTTCTTGGTTGGCCGCGACCAGAAAGGTGACACAAAAAATTACGCTCTTCGGGTGAGCGTGGCCTGTGCGTCTTGGCAAGGTGAATGCAGGCCTGCGACGCATAGGACGCAGAGCGCACGGGCAGGAGTCACCCTCAGCCGCTGCACGGCGGGCAGCTGCCGCTCTGTGAGCCAAGGTAGGGCGCCGCACCAGTGGCCATTGACGCGGCGGTTCTCGGCCACCAGGTGCTCCATGAAGTCTACCGCGAGCACGCTCGCAGCGCCGGCGCCCGCCAGCGCGCCCGTGAAGCGGCCGATGCCGGCGCCCAGCTCCACGACGCGCTTGCCCGCCACGGCGCCCAGCATCTGGAGCACCTGCACAGCACCAGCGCGTCTATCACTACAGCTGCAACCAAGTCCTAGGCAGCCAAAGTGCCCGAGCATGCGCGCCGGCTGCGCTCCGAAGCGTGCCTTTCTGGCGCGGCAGTGTGCTGCCTCAGCACACGCTGGGCCGCTGCAGACACGGGCGTGAGCTGCCAGCTGCGTGCTGCAGCGCGGTGAAGCGCATGGCGCCCGGGTGCAGCCGTCGCGCATGTCACCGCACCTCCGGGCGCTCCTCCTTGTCGATGGCAGAGGCCTGCGAGTCCAGCATCATGGCCTCCACGGAGGCCACCTGCGAGTGCTCCTGCCAGAACTCCTTCATTGCTGCGCGGTCGGGGGCTGCCATTGCGGCACGGCTCGTGCTAGACACCATGGATCGCCTGCCGCGCCCTGTCAAAGCTCCTGCTGCGTTTGTTGTGCACCTGTCCGCGCGGCTGCATACGGAGTGTAGTGATGTAGTACGCAATTTGATGTACTGCGCAATTTTTTCTGCCAAGGTCCCGCGCCCTAGCTAGCAGGTGGTGCCAGGTTTTGATGCTTTTTTTCGTATTTCGTCTGTTGGGCATCAAAGTCGACCATAAAGTAGCAGGCAGTGCGCGAGGTGCCCCCCCCTCGCGTCGCGGCGGGCGTGCGCTGTCGTGGCCATGGCTGGCCGGCCGCTGGCGGTGTACCGAGTGCTGCTGCGCTCCGTCAAGACCAGTGCGTTGCCGCATACAGAGCCTGCTCACGGACGTCGTCTTGAGGGAAGCTGAGTGTGTATCAGTACGTCCGAGCACTGACAGGAAAGTGGGCTGGAGCGCATGCACTGAAGCTAGAGCTTGTGCCGGCGCAGCGTTCCGGGGCGACGACGAGATGCTCAGCAAAGCCGCGCAGGAGATACGCGGGCGGTACCAGGTGCGCCGCCCGTGCGCTGCCCCTCGCCGCCGCCCAGCTCCTGCGCGCAAGGCGCAGGCCACGCGGTTGCTGCAGTGCCAGTGCCTGACGCTGACGTCACCGTCTGGACCGGCCGCTCTTCAGAGTGAGTGCAAGCTCTCACAGTCCGAAAGCTTCAGCGACCTTGGCCTGGGTGCACGGCGCACTTGGCAAAGACAGTAAGCGCGAGCGGCGGCGGCAGCACACAGGCTGTACGCGCGCGCCCGCCCGGGGGGGGGGGGGCGCGGCCGGGGCGGCGCCCGCGCGCGCGCGGCGGGCCGGGGGGGGGGGGGGGGGGCGCCGCCCCGCCCGCCCCGCCGCCGCGGGGGGGGGGGGGGGGGGGGGCGTAGGAGACGGCTCACAAGCACTGGCAGCCCGGGCACGCGACGGTCTGAAGCCACCTGCCGAGCCCTTGCGAGCCCACCGAGCGCGCGCGCGGCAGGCAGCAGCCGGCGTCGCCGACCCGGCCGAGGTGGCGCGGCTGTGCGCGGAGGGCGAGGAGGCCGCGGACTTCCTGCGCACGTATGTGGTGCAGGCGCGCCTCAACGAGCGCGGCAACTACGGTGCGCCCGCGCGCCGCGCCTGGGTGTCCCTGAACGCCAGCACGGGGCAGCCTGGCGGAGCTCTGGGCTGCGGCTGGGCCTCGCCGTCGTCCATCAGGGGGCAGTCACAAAAGGGGAGACTCTCATGCAGGCCTGCACTGCTGCGCTTGCGGCAGGGTGCCCTTGTGTGTGTGTATGACGGCCGCCCTGGTGGGTGTTGCGGCCCTCGCTCCTCGGGAGGGTGCTCGGATGCATGAGATTCCTGTGGCACGTCACTGCTAGAAGCCACTGGTGTCATTCTGGAGCTGCTTTGTGTCGCTCTGCTGCAAGATGGTAACGAATCATATGGTGGGAACCTGGTCTTGTCTGTCAACTAAGCATGGTCACAGAGATAAAGCGCTGCTGTGTGCACTGCTGCAGCCATGCAGGTGGAGAGGCATCATGCCGACACCGTGGCGGAAGAAGCTGCGCTGAGGCCGCCACGCCGGTAGCCCGAGTGCGGCGCGGTCTGCGCATGCGGAGGGGAGTGTGCACTTGTTGCGGAGGCATCATGGGCGGGAAGCAAGGCAGAACAGCCAGTGCGTGTGCACTGGCGTTGGATGTTGCGGCGCACTTACAGGGGGAATATTGTTAGGGGAAGAGTGCAAGTACTACTGCTGACACGGATAATATTCACTATCTCTGAGGCAGTCAAGTTCTGCCCATCAAGTGGAGGCACACAGCCCCTGCATCAGACTGCAACAACTGCAGGTTGAAACAGGGGAGAAAGATAACAAGACTGGATTTGGCTGAAAAAGCTCAAATGATCCACTATCATTCATCAGTGCTGCAAGTAGTACACAACAGCAGTGCTCTGTGGAGAGACTCACAATGCTGGTGCTGGGCCTGACGCCTGTTGCTGGCACCCCACGGGCCGGCCACGCCCCCGACGCCACGAGGCCCACCCCTCGATGCCTTTGGAGCCCATGCACACTCGGCCGGAGGCCGCTGCGCACACGGCGCTGCGCCATGGACGGCGCGCAAGAGCTGGCGCTTGTGAGCAAAGAGGGTGCGGCCGCGGCGCACGCAGGCACCCTGATGACCACTCTCCGAACCTGTCGCCAGGCGTACTTTCCAGGGCGTACAGCACATTGGGCGGGCGCCCAGTTGCCATCTTGACACGCGTGCCTGTTATGTACACAGTCTCTGTCGCATGCTCCGCCCGGGCGATCAGCGCCGCGCTCATGCGCAGAGAGCACCGACGGCACCATCCTGTACAAGTTTGGCAGCGAGGAGGAGGCTGCGGCGGCGGGTGCGGGCGCCGGGGACGCGCCGCAGGCGCCCTCGCCGCCGGAGCCGACGGCCGAGGCGCACAAGGAGGAGGCGCCCGCAGAGGCTGAGGCCGAGCCGCCCGCCAGCCCGCCGGCGCCTTCGCCTGCGCACGCCGACCAGTCAGCAGGTGCGGCTGCGGCGGGAGTGAGGACGCGCTCCGCACCCGTGCCCCGCCCGGCGCTCAGCCGCACCACCGCCTGCTGCCTCTGTCACCGTACCGCCGCTCCCAGGGAGCGATGATATCACGCAGGCTCCGAGCAAGTCTAGACCTGAAGCGGGGGAAGCTCGCTGCGCCTCTGCCGCCCTCACGCGTGTCTGTGGCGGCGCCAGGCGCGGAGGCCGGCAGCGGCCAGGCGGCCGCGTCCGGCAACGGCAGCGGCGCGCCGGCGCCCGCGCCCAGCAGCATGAAGGAGCTCCACGACCTCAAGGTGTGCCTGGTATCCCTCCCTTGGCGCTGCTGGGGTAAATTCATGGGAGCTTCTGCATCAGCTGCGGCCAGCCTCGCTGTCATGTCCGGCATGCTGCAGCCTCCCATGATCCTCCCATGACCATGCCAGACGTCTGGGCAGGCAGCGATGCCATGCGGTAGCATGCTCATGGGACTCAGGGGACTCGCTCATGTCGTCAGCAGCTGCAGGGTGCTCCGGCCAGCCAAACACTCATACCAGCGGCAGAGGCCAGCAGCGGCTGGACAGGTGTGCTCTGCTGCTCCACTGCCAGCGAGCTGCACTGAGCCCCCTCGTGTCCGTCGTCAGCTGCACCCCCTCGTGTCCGTCGTCAGCGGCACCCCCACGCGTCCAAGCGAGCTGCATCCTGTGTGCGGAGGGAGCTGTGTGAGGGCCGCGGCGGGCGCGGCAGGTGTCGGACCTGAAGGACCTGTGCCGCCACCACAACGTGACGGGCTACACCAAGATGCGGAAGCAGCAGCTCGTCGACGCGCTCGGCCGCGAGCTGTTCGCGCCCGCGTGACGGGCGCGCGCGCCGCGCCGGCGCCGCGCGCCGCTGTGGCGGAGCGAGAGCGTGAAGGCGCGCGCTGCTGAGTTGTGGGCACATTTTTTGGGGCGGTTGCGACGTGGGGCGCGACATGCCTGTGCAGGCTTCGTGTGAGCGTGCGGGGTTGCGGCGTGTTCTGGGCTATGCGTGACTGTCTGGCGACCTGCGCTGGGTGCTCATCTTTCTCCCGGGTATGCTGGGAACTGAGTGCGCTGGAGCAGCATGGCCAGGAGCTGCCCGGGCACCATGGGGTTCTGATGGGGTTTCGGGCATGCACAAGTGCGGTAGAAGCTGCTCTGCATGGCGCTGGTGTGCACTGCAGGCGGCGAAGAAGTGTGCTGATGCACGGACATTCAGAGCACTGAGAGAGCTGGTTGATACAATTCTCGTAAGTTATGAGTGCAGGATGCGCGTGTGTAGCACTCGACTGTTTACGCAAAGAGAGGTCCTGCCTCGTTGTGTGTTCAGTTGGCCTCATGCCACAGGCCATGCGCCCTTATTGCTGGTGTTCCAGGCCCGACAAGTCTGCGGCACTGGGAAGGAGCGGCCAAGAGCAATTCCAGTCATTACAAAGTGAAGAGGGCATTTGGGCTGAAGACTTTGGCCTGAAGTGGAGCACGACATTTGCGCTGGGCAGCCAGAAAGGGCAGGGCCGCTTTCGTGACGGCGGCAGGCATGCCAGCCAAACAAGCGCGACGTGGCTCACCCTGTCTGTCACACTGTGAGTGCAGCAGCGAATGAGCCACTGCTGCATGAGTTGCTGGGCCAGGTGGCCAGGTGGCGATGCACTGCAGACTCACCATGACTCATTACCAGCACCCAGCCTTGGACGGGCCAAATAAGCTCAGCTCCGCTTCCCAGCTACCAGCAGCCACCAGCTCGACACAGGGAGCCTGCAGGGCCACAGCCCGCGCGGAGCAGATGCTGGCGTGCCTGGCGTGCGCCAGCGGCAGGAGCTCGCGCAGCAGCAGCTGCTCCGGCAGCCGCTCGAGCGCCAGCCAGGATGACTCGCAGCCCCTGCTGCACGGCACGGTCGCCATCTGCGGTACGCTTGAGGCCCCTGCGCGCAGCAGGCGCTGTGTGGCAGAGGCGCTTACGTCATCGGCGTGAGCTGCTCCTGCTGCCTCCCGCCTCACCCGCGCCCGGGACGCCTGCTGCAGCTGCGCGGGCCGCCGCAGGGTGGTTCGGCTGCGAGGAGCGGCACCTGGCCAAGTACGCGGCGTGGTGGCGCGCGCAGGGGTGCGCTGCTTGCACCCCGACCCCCGGGCGTGCCTGACCTCCCCGCGGGTGCCTGCTCACCTTGGGCCCAGCCTGCGCTCGCAGCCACTGGGATGCGGCGCGCAGGTGGCAGCCGCTGCTGCTGCGCCCGGAGAGCAAGTGGGACGCGCTGTCCGTGCGCGCCGGCCTGCGCTGCGTGGCCGGCTGCCTGAAGCGCCTGGCTGCCGCGCAGGCGCGCGGCGCGCTGCAGCCGGCCCTGCATGCATGCCGCTGCCCGCGCACGCGGCGCAGCTGCGCCCCAGTACGCCCGCGCGCGCGCGCGCGCACAGGCCGCGGTGGTCGAGGCCGGCGGCAGCCCGCGCATGCTCTTCCACGCCTTCTCCATGGCAGGCTGGGGCGTTTTCGCGGCAATGCTGCGCGACATGGCCGCGTCGGGCGGCGCGCCGCGCCTGCGCGACATCTGCGGCGCTGTCGTCGACTCCGCGCCCCAGATCGCGGTGCGCGCGCCCCGGCGCGCCGCTCGCGCTCCGCCTGGCAGGCGGCGGCGCTGCGCATGACCTGCCAGGTATTCATGAGGCGCAGTTGAAAGCCCTGCAGAGCAGCTGGATACGCCAGCGTCAAGATGTGCTGTGCACGTGGCTGGCGCAGCCTCCAGCAGGTTCTATGCTTGCATGGTCGTCCACGCGCCCTGCTCCTCTGCCTGCGCCGCGATCGCACCCTGCCGGCGCGCCCACCGCGCGCCGGCGCGGGCCCAGGTGTCCACGCGCACCATGGCTGCGGCGGCCTCTGCAGTGCTGCACGGCCCCGCGCGCCGCGCGGGCGACCGCGCCGCGTCCTTCCGCCTCCTGCACGCCTTCTTCAAGGCGCGTCGCGCAAGCTAGCCTACCCTATCCTAGCTCACGCCGCCCCCCTGCCTGCTTGATCAGGTTCAAGCACTGACGCGCTTCTGCCGAGCCTCTCCGCGCATGGCCCTACCACCAACTTGCATGCTCGTTTGTACAGATCATGGAAAGCACGCACATGCAAAAGCGCACACACAGGTATGCAGGCTGTGTGCATCAACAAACGCCACGCTCGTCACATTCCTTGAGGGTGCGGAGGGCAGCAGGGACGGGTTTCCGCTGTGACAAGCCTGAGCGGCACGACTGTGAATTTCTCCGCCGTTCCAACACACAACCAACGTGCCGGCCCACACCCAGCTCCACGGCGCGCCGGCAAAGGCCGGGCCAGCGCGACGCGCGACCGCCTGAGCACGCAGGTGTGGGTGCCCCGCGGCGGGCAGCGCTGGCGCGCGATCGAGGCCATGGTCGCGGCGGCGGCCGCGCTGGCGAGCTTCCCGCAGCTGTACATCTACTCCGCCGCCGATGCGGTCGTGCGCGACGCCAGCATCGAGAGCCACGTCCGGGTGCGGACCCGCCCGGCAGCGGCGGTGGGGCTGCCTGGCGCACGCCTACCGTCCCAGCACCCGCACCGGCCGGCGCTGCTGATGGATGCCAAACCTGCTCTCCTTGCTGTAAAGCCTCTGTGCCAGCAACAACGAGCAGGTGGGCGGCAGCGGGCGCGAGCCAGCGCCTGCCAGCGCCAGCGCTGGGCAGCGCCCCCTGCGCGCCCCGCCTGGCAGCCCTGCGATGCAGAAAAGCATGCGCGCGGCGACGTGCGCCATGCAGCGGTGCGCTCGAGCGCGCCCGGCGCGCCTTGGCCGACCGCGTGAGCACAACCCTGACCAGAGCATCCTGTGCGCGCTCACAGCCCGGCGACGCGGCGGCGCAGGAGGAGCGGCGGCGCGGGCGCGTGGCGCGCGAGCTGCGCTTTGGCGACTCGCCGCACTGCGGCCACTTTCGCGTGCACCGCCTGGAGTACACCGCCGCAGTGGCCGCATTTCTGCGCGACGACGTGCAGGCGCGCCGTCCGCCTGCCTGCCTAGGAAATTGTAGGGTTGATGGTTAGCCCTCCCTGGCTCGGCGCCGCCCGCTGCCCAGCGCGTCTGCGCCGCAGCGCGCATGATAGCTCTCCTGGAGGCAGATGGACCGCATGCTGTGCGCGCCGTGGCGCGGGCGCGCGCTGGCCCACAAGCAGGGCGCAGGCGCCCCCGCGCGCGCTCGGCAGCGCCCGCTCCAACCTCTATCGCCCGCGCCTGTCGTCTCAGGGAGTGCTGCAGCGAATGCAGCTAGTCATGCGGGCGTGGCCAGGTGGCGCCTGCCGCTGCCGCTGCGCGCCCGGCCAAGCTGGGCCTGGAGCTCGGCCAGGCAGACGCCCCCAGCAGCGTGGAGGCGCTGGACGTGGCGGTTGCGGCTGTCGATGAGGCGCGCCCATGCCTGGCGCCGCCTCCTGCTCCCCTGCATGCGCATGAGTGCGCTGACTCAGCGCCAGCGCGAGTCAGAGCCTGTGTCAGGCGCTGGGCAGACTGCAGCGGGACACGCCGTGACGCATGTGGCAGCCGCAATGCAGGCTGCGCTGGAGGCATGGCCAAGCCCGCGAACGTCCTGGGCGGGGGCGGCGGCAGCGGCGGACGCGCTGCCGCCCGCCGCACCGGCCCGGGCCGCCGGCGTCCTGCTGCCTGGCTGCGGCGCAGGCGGACAGGACGCGCAGTGTGCGGGCGTCAAAGAGTCTGCACGCGCGCATGCGCGCGCGTCCGGGCAGCCCGCAAGCGAGCACCCAGGTCCCGACAATGTAACGCACCTCCAAGCCAGTGCGCTGGGTCACCTGTCTTAGAGGTCTGTTTTGTTGCTGTTGGCTGGTGTTCAACGTGGCCCTGAGAGGACAATGCCTTGCGTCCTGTGTGACGCTGTCAGCAGGCATGGCGTCAAAGCGTGTTATCGGGTGTGACCTCCAAGGGGTTGGCAGTCTTCGTTGTGTGCGTGCGGGGTTGGTTGTTTGTCAGCATGGTGTGGCATGCAAGCGTGTTCAAGCTGTGACCTCCCAAGGGGCCGGAAAGCTTCCGCCGCACGCAACTGGGGAGACCTTGAAAGGCGCTCTTGCGGGGCTGTGCAAGGCCGGCCCTGTCGCAGAACGCGCCGAGCGACCTGTGATGCACGTGGCGTGAATATGGCAACCTGGTTCCTGCTTGGTCCCAAGGCTGGAGTCAGCATGTGTTGCGGACTTGCGCCTAATCATGCGTGTCGAGATGCGTGCATGCCAATAGCATGGGCGCTTCTACCTGTGCGTGAAGCCCACTGCATGACCTGCTCCTGAATCCAGGCGCGGGTGATGAGGTTGTTAAAGTTTGCTCGGCATCTGGCCTGTGCGGTTGTCCTCGAGTGTGACATGCAAGCCAGGGATGCTGGCAGTGCGTACTTACAGGCGTATGGTGCGGCAAGAAAAACAACCTAGCCCATGCCGCCGGGACAATCGATCACGCATTGTACAACCCCTGGGGCCGCGGCCAGACAGCCGCCCGAGCATGAGCACACAAAAGGCCAACAAAGTTTGCACATCATGCACACAAATTTAGGTGCTAAGGGATAATAATGCTGTGACACAGTTTCGCAGGACCCCGCACTCTGCAGCCGAAAAGATGACGACACGCTGGGACCCAGTGTGCATTCTGCAGGCAGCGCAGGCCAGACTGGCCCGCCCAGCCACGCCGCTAATGTGGACCGAGGCGGGCGACGCGCTGCCCGCCTGGCAGCCGCAAAGTCAGGGCAGTTTCAGAGAGCCCGCCCAGCAGCCTCGGGAAGTTTTGCCGGCCGGCCCGAGCGCAGCACCGGCCGCGCAATGCGAAAAAGCACAAACCCTCAGAACCCACTCACCAGCCACTAAGCCCGCTCTGCGCCCTGTTGACCCGCCCGATACGGCCGCACCCGCAACCCGCCTGCGCCCTCGCCAGCCGCGCTCGTCGCCTACCCGCGCGACGCAGCAAACAGCGCGAGGCAGCTACCCCAGCCCGATGCCGCAATGGTGTGGCACCCGCGCACGCATCCCGACTGAAGCAGGGGCTACAGTGACACTTCAAAAACTTGCGGCCAGTATAGGCGCTACAAAAATAGAGAGACGCAACCGAGAGGGCGCGCGCGCCAGATCAGGCCCCTCTCCGCCGCGCGGCCCGAGTCGCCACGGCGCCCTCAGTGACATGCGTGCAACAACAGGGCCAGGCTGACAGCCTGCAGACTGAACGATTATAGGGTATCACACCCAGCGCCCGATCAGGCGCTGGACCGCCCGAGCTGCACCGGCGCCAGGCTGCCGCCCGCGCGCAGCTTGAAGCCCGGCAGGATGGCCGCGCGCGCGCCCACTACGCTGTCCGCGCCAACCGACACGCGCGTCTGCGACAGCTCCATCTGCCCCGCCTTGTAGTTGCCTGCGCGCATGGCTCAAGCCTGTCAGGTCGGGCCGACGAGTTGTCGGCGCGCGGCGCGCGGGCGCACGGCCGCCAGCAATGCAGGCGCGCCGCTAGGAATGGCAAGGCTACTGACCCTGCACCCTGACTGCGGCAGCTTTGTCAGCACATGCCATGTCATGCACAAACCCGCTGAAGAAGGTTCACACGACACCCGAGACTGCACACGCTCCCGCAGCGGCCAAAGAGACTGCCCGGCAGCTCAGACACGCCCGTCCAGTCCGCAGGTCACCCCAGCATGCGGTGGGCGGTCAAGCCTGAAGGAAGCACAGGGCGGCGCGCATGCGGCGAGCAGGGCGCGTGCACGCGCGCGCACCCAGGTGGCAGAACACAACGGCGTTGCGCGCGATGACGGCGCGGTCGCCGATGGCCGGCAGGTCGTAGTCATTGACGGCCATGCTGTCAATGAACGCGTCGCGGCCGATGCTCATCCCGCGCAGGCGGCCCAGCGCGTTGTACCAGGGCGAGCCGCGGATGGCCTCCACAAACGTGTGCGAGAGTGGGATCTCGTTCACGAACGCGAGCATGCGCTGGAAGTTGTACGCGTCGTGCTTGCGCCACACGGTGCCCGCCGTCAGCGCGCCCAGCAGCGCGCGCTTGGCGGTCGCGCCCAGCAGGATCTGCGCGCCGGGCGCGGCGGGTCGGCGCTGTGCATGCAAGCGGCGCTGCACTCGCCAGCAGCGGGCGCACTGCCTGAGCCATGCATGATGCGCTTTGCCTCGCGCACGAGCCCGTGCGCCTGCTGCACACCCAATGCGGCAGGGGCAGCCGCTGTGCTTGCATCCCTGATGCGGGCCGCACCTGCAGCAAGCCAAACATGGCAAATGCGGCCGGCAGCAGCCAGGCGGCGTCGGCGCGGCTGCCCAGCGCGCGCGTCGCGGCCTCCGCCAGCAGCGCGGCGGCCCACCCGGCCACGCCCAGGATGCCGCCAGACAGCAGCACCTGCGCCGCCGGCGCCGCGGCGTAGCGCGCGCGCTCGGCCGCCGTCGCGGGGTCATCGTATACCTGCCGCGCGCGTGCGATAGGCGTCTGTCAGCGCTGACGCACAGCCGTCTCAGACCGTCTCTGCTGCTCACCACGACTGGCTGTGCCCCGGCGCGGCATGCCGCACATGCTGCCAACAACTGCGATGCTCAAGAGGGGCCCAGCAGGCGGCCATCCGCCTCATGCAGCGTGGCCCCTACGGCCGGGGCGGGCGCGCACCCCCTGCTGCACCGGCGACCGCGCGAGCGCCTTGGCCGGCGCGCCCATGAACAGCATCATGGGCCGCAGGTCGGCGCCCGCGTCCGCCAGCGAAAGCGCGCCCAGGATGGCGCCCGCGCCCACGCGCGCGCCCGGCAGCACCACCGCGCACGCGCCCAGCAGCGCCTGCGGCGCCACCTCCACGCGCGCGACCAGCAGCCGGCTCGCATCCACCGGCGCCGCGGTGACCACGTTGGCCGTGTCGCCCACGTGCGCCCTGGCGGCGCGGCGCGCGCGCGTCAGGCGCGGCCAGGGGCCAGGCGAGTCTCACATAAGCCGGGCCCGGGGCGCGTCAATCGGTGTGCAGTCCTTGCCAGAGGCGTGAAGGGAGCGCGCTGGGCGGCGGCAGAGGGTATAGGGTAGGGTTATGGCAGGGGCGCACCCGCGGCCCAGGTCCAGCATTTCCGGCGCCAGGATGGGGTTGCCGAAGCGCAGCGTCGCGCCCGCGCCGATGCGCGCGCCCAGCGCGCGCAGGTACGCGTTGACGCCCCAGGTGCCCAGCGCCAGCATCATGAAGCGCTTGTAGCCCAGCTCGACCGCGCGCTGCGCCAGCCAGAAGCGCAGCCCGAACCAGCTGAGCCGCTGGTGCATGCCGGCCGGCGCGCGCGCGACCAGCGCCCACTTCAGCGCGACCATGCCGGCGGCGAGGCCGAGGCCGTTGGCCACAAAGGCGAGCGGCAGCGCGGCCAGCAGCGCCGGCGACGCCAGAGCGGCCAGTGCGCCGCCCGCGGCGCCCTGCGCGCAGCGCCGGCCCTCAGATAAAAAGGTCAACACACGTCGCGGCCGTGGCCGCCAGACCTGGCGGCGGCCGCAGACCTGCAGCAGGGGCAAGTCACAAGTTTTGCGGCAGCGATGCGCATCGAGACACGAGCGCGCGCGCGCACGCCAGCACGGCCTTGCGAACTGACGCACAGGCCCCATGAGTCTGCAGGCCTGGCGCGGGCCGCAGCGCACCGGCAGCAGCAGTGGCAGCAGCGGTGCGAAGACGGGCGACGCAAGCGCGACGAGCGCGAACACGGGCGGCCCGGCCGCATGCGCCCAGAGCGCCGCGGGCGCGCCGAGGACGGCCAGCACGCGCGTCAGGACCCAGAACGCCGCGTAGCCGCCCGGCACCGTCGCCAGGCCCATCAGGTAGAGGCCGGCCAGCTGCAGCGCGGCGTGCGCGCCGGCGCCCACGCGCTCGCTCTCGACCTTGCGCTCGGCGGCCTCCCAGGCAGGCGTGCGCTTGTCGGGCGCGCGCGGCGCCAGCTTGGAGCTCGCGCGCGGCGCGCTGGGCGGCTTGGTGCCGAGCGCCGGCAGCACGCCGCCCGCCGGCAGCGCCAGGCCCGGCAGCGCCGCGCTGAAGGGCTCCAGCCGGCAGCCGCTGCCGACCGTGACGGGCGCCAGGTGCAAGTGGCCGTCCTTGAAGGAGTGGGCGACCAGCGTGGCGCCCTCGCCCACCGCCACGTCGTCGCCCAGCTCCAGCAGGTCCCAGTCGCTGACGTCCAGCGTGTCGATGAACGCGTTGGCGCCGATCTCAGCGCCCAGCGCGCGGAACCACCACACCAGGAACGGCGTGCCGCGCAGCGCGTCCGCGAACAGCATGCTCGTCACGCCGACCATGCGGTTGACCAGCCACCATCGGAAGAACGCCCAGGAGTACATCGCGATGGGCCGCCGCGGCAACAGCCGCGGCGCGAGCAGCCGCTTGGTCACCACGCTCGCCGCGCACATGCCGAAGCCGATCAGCAGCCAGGCCGCCGGCACCGCCAGCGCGGCCGCGCCAAACGCGCCAAACGCGGCCGCGACCGCAAACACCAGCCGGAAGGCGACCAGCCCGATGCCGCCCAGCCAGGCGCCGATGTATAGCACGCCTGCGGCTGTCATGGCGGGCCACGCCGCGCGGCGCTGCCAGGCATCCGAGCCGGCGGCGGCCGCGGCGGCCGCCGCTGCGACCGCTGCCGCCGGCGCCGCCGCAAAGTACTCCGTCTGCGACGACACCCGCCGCGGCGACGACGGCGCGCTGACGCCCGGGGACGCCGCGGGCGTGGCGGTCCGGGAGCTGCGATTCGACGAGCTGGGGTGCGACGAGGTCGCCGCCGACGCCAGCCCGCCGGGCCGCAGGTGCAGCTCGGGCGTGGCCGGGCCGTCGCAGGAGCCCGCGCTGGCCACCAGGCGCACGGGCGACGCGGCCCCGATGTCGACCTCGCGGTCCGCGCTGCTCGCCTTGGCGGGCGGCTTGGGCGCGGCTGCTGCGGCAGCGGCTGCGGGCGCCGGCGCCGCCGCACCGTCAGCCTCCGCGCTGCGCGCAGCGGCCTCCGGCGCTGCAGCGGCGGCCGCGGCCTCGTCCGGCGCGTCGCCGCCGGCGGCCGGCGCGGCCGCGTCGGGCTTGGCTGAGGGCGTGAGGCCGGCCTCGGCCTCGACCTCGCGCATGCGCGCGACCGTCAGCGCGCCCACCTCCTCCAGCGGGATCGGCCGCCCGAGCGCGCGCTGCAGGCGCGCGCGGATCTCGGCGACCTGCATTGAGTCCATGCCCAGGCTCTCCAGCGTCTCAGTCTCGCCCACATCCTTCTCCTCCAGGCCCAGCATGCCCAGCACCGCCGCGACCAGGCCCCCCGCGTCGTCGCCCGCGGCCTGCGCGCGCAGTGTTGCATGAGGGTTGTGCGGGGTTGCAGGGCCTGGCGCGCGCGGCGCGCCGCCGGCGCTGAGCACGCACGGCTGACGATCTGCTTCCAACGCGCCCTGCAGCGCTAAGCCCAGCGACGGCCTGACCCCGGGCCCCACAAATCCATCGACCGGTGTGCCTCCAGCCATTCGCGGTGCGCTCCTGCTCGGACCCACGCGCGCGTGTGGCCAGGCAAGGGGGCACCCAGAGCATGCCCAGCAGGCGCGACGCCCCAGCCGCCGCCCCTGTGCGCATGAACAGGCGCATGTGCGCACCGACTGGTCGCTGACGGTGGTGCGGCAGATGGTGATGATCGGCTGCGCGCCCACGCGGCCCAGGTCCGCCGCCATCACGTCGCCGAGCAGGCCGAGGCACTCATCGATCGGCTGCTGCGCTGTCAGCTGGAACACGCGCTTGAACATCTGTGCGCCGCGCCGCGCGCCGTCAGCCGCGCGGCCTGCAGGCCTGGCGCCGCGACCCTGCGGGCCGCGCGCGGACCAGCGGCGCCTGCTGCGCCAGCAGCACGGAGATGCGGGAGGCCATGCCTGTCTCTGGGCGTAGTGCTTGCCAAGCCAGTCTAGTGTGTGCACGCAAGCGTCAAGCAAGGCACACAGCAGGAGGCGCATGCGGGGGCGGCGCACCAGGCTGTCAGAGTTGTCGACCACAAAGCCCACGTTGCCGACGGGGCCCCAGCCCACCGCCAGGCCGGGCAGGCCCGCGTTGCGCCGGAAGCGGCACAGCTGGCTGCACGCCAGGTTGCCAAAGCCGTAGTTGGCCTGGCCTGCCGCCGCACGAGCGCCCGCCTGGTGAGCCAGTGCCTCGACAGGCTTGCGGGAAGCCGGGACCGGACTGGGCCGTCCAGCGCGGCGCGCGCTGCTCACAAAGACAGCCCCAGGTGCCAACAGCCCGTCGCCGCCCACACAATACGGGCAGGGCTGCGCGACATGCATGCCCGCGGCCCGCAAATATCCAGCCGGCACTCGCGGCACGTGCGGCGCAAGGCGGCGCGCGGGCTGTGCGCAGGGCGCTGCCGCACCCGCGTTGCCGAGCGTGGCGACGACCGACGAGAAGACGACAAACTGCTCCAGGTCGGCCAGGCCGCGCGTGGCCGCGTCCAGGTTCCACGCGCCCAGCGCCTTGGGCCGCACCACCGTGTTCCAGCTCTCGCCGGTCTGCGCGCGCATGCCCGCCAGGCCCCTGTCAGCCTGGGGCCGTCCAGCCAGGACAAACAGCGCTGTGGGAAGTGGTTGCACCGCGCGCACACATGCAGCCACGTCGCGCACTGCGACTCTCGGCGCTCGCCCATGTAGGTCTAACAAAACAGGCACAACTGCACAATCACAAACAAAAAAACCCTGTAACCCTAACCACGCCCCCGTCCCGCCCCGCCCGCGCGCCTGGTTGGCCAGCAGGCGGTCGTCCAGGTACATGGCCAGGTGGAACACGCCGCCCAGCGGCGCGCCGCGCCCGGCCAGCTCGATGAGCGCGGCCGCCTCGGCCGCGTCGGTCACGTCCAGCGTGCTCACCTCCACCGCCGCGCCGGCGCGCTGCAGCGCGCGCACCGCCTTGGCCTGCTCGCCCGTGCGCAGGCCCCTGCGCGCAGCATGCGCGTCGGTTGTGAGGCGGCTCAAGGCCAGGGCTTGATGTCGTGCAGAGTCTCCTCGATTGGACGCGAGTTCAAGAAGCCAGACATCACTCCGCGCTAAGACCGCAGGCCGCTGCCCAGAGAGCAGTGTCACGAGCCGTCGGCGCGCGCTGCGGAGCGGCGCAGCGGGCCGCGCGGCGGCGGCGGGCGCGCACCGCTTGGACGACAGGACCAGGCGGCCGGCGCCCTTGCCGGCCAGCCAGGCCGCGAGCGCGAGGCCGAAGCCGCCCAGGCCGCCCGTGATGAGGTAGCTGCGATCCGGCCGCGCGCTGAACACCGCCTTAACCTCCACTGTCTCGTCTGCGGCAGGCTCAGCAGCTGGGGCGGCCACAGGCTCAGCCGCGGGCTCAGCCGCGGCGGCCGGCTCCGCCGGCGGGCCGGAGTGCAGCAGGCGGCCCTCTGTGTCAGCCACCTGGATGAGCACCTTGCCCATGTGCACGCCTGCACGCGCGCCGCCACGCCTTGGCTAATCGCTGCCGTGCACATTGCCTGCTGCCGCGCTCAAACTAATGCTGTGACACAGGGGACGGTGCGGCAGGGGCCGGGGCGCCGCAACAGGCAGACGCCCTGTGCGCCGCCTGCCACGCACCTAAGCAATCTGTTCGCGTGCTGCTGCCAGTGCCAGTGCAGGACACCATGCGCTCCGACATCACGCACCATACATTGCACCCTTGCACAGGCCCCAGCCCGCGGCCCTGGCGTGGCCGCGCGCGCACCGCTGGCCAGGTAGCGGAAGGCGTCCTGGGTCTTGGCGCGCGCGAAGACGGTCCACGGCAGCGGCTCCACCTCGCCGCTGCGCATGCCCTCCGCCAGCAGCTTGTGCATCTCCCACACCTGCGCATTCGCGCCTGGACATCATGCATCTGGCGCATGCCGCGCATGCGGCCGAGAGCCGGGGCTGCGCGCCGCATCCCCCACATGCGCGCGCCTCCCCGGTCCTGGCAGCACACCGAAGGGCTGCGCCCGCTTTGGCTTAGGAGTAAGCACGGCGCGCCCAGCTCCGCCGGGCCGCGCCCGGCTCCGCAGGGACGCGCCAAGCTCGCGCCTGCACGAGGGGGGCAGGCAGGCCGGGCGTGGGGGCGGGGGCGCGCGCCTGTTCCTGCATGACGCCCTTGAAGAGCGAGTCCAGGTCGATGCCCTGGAAGGAGATGTTGGCGTGCAGCGGGCGCATGCCCAGCGGCGTGTTCTTCAGGATGTCGTACTTGCCGATCTCCAGCAGCTGCCCGTGCGGCGCCAGGCAGCGCACGGTCGCCTGCAACTTGTCGTCCGCCAGGCTGTTCAGCGCCATGTCCACGCCGCGGCCGCCGGTCTGCGCGCAAGTTGAAGACCTGGTGTCAGGACTCGCCAGACAAGCCCACAGCGGCGGGCACCCCGAGCATATCAAGAGCCCTGCGGTCGCTGGGGCTGCCGCTCATCTGTTCTGCCCATGGCAGGGCAAAGCACGCACTTAAACTCGCATTGCCGTAAGGAACAGTGCGAGGCACCAGATGGGCGCATGCAAATTTGGGAGTTTCAGAACATCGCATCTGGTTGGTGCCCGCCGCCCACCTGTCCGAGCACGGTGGCCTCGAACGAGGTGGAGCGCGAGTCGCCGATGTGCGCGTCGTCCAGCCACGGGAACGTCTGCTGCAGGTACGCGCGCTTGGCGGCCGACCCGCAGGTGGTGAACACCTGCGCCGCGCGCCAGGGTGTCAAGCCTGACCTTGCAGAGAGAGGCGCCTGAATTCAAGGAGAGAGGTGCCTGAAGTGCAAGATCAAGCCTCAGGCCTTCGCCACCAATGGGAGGCTCTGTGGGGGCGGCAGGTCAAAGCCGTGGGGGTGGCGCGCCTCGCAGCCCCGAAAGTGTGCGATGCGGATGGCCGCCAGGCCGACCGCGCCCGTGCCCGAGTGCACGAGCACGCTCTGGCCGCGCCGCATGCCCGCGCGCATGAGCAGCGCATAGTAGGCGGTCAGGTACGCGACCGGCACCGTCGCGGCGTCCTTCAGGCTCCACGCCTGCGGCACGTCCCACACCTGCGCGCGCGGCCGCAGCAATGCATTCAGCACAAGCAGGCTGAGGCAAGGCCGTGGTGCCTGGGGCGCGCTCAAGCAGACAGCCCGCCCCGCTCGCGCGCGCGGCACCCTGCCATGCTGTGCGACGCCATGCGCCTCGCCCCTCGTTGCCTCACTTGCGTGCACTCTTCCATGCACTGTGTGTGGCCTGGCGACACGGGCGGGCCCCGCGCGCGCACCAGGTACTGCGGCGCGCCGACGAGCGTGGCAATCGCCTGGCGCGCGACGCCCATGACGCGGCACGGCGCGCCCGCGCCCGGCAGCGTGCCGGCGAACTCAAAGCCCAGGCGGCCTTGGGAGTAGCCGCCGGCCATGAGGTCGCGGCTGAGCTTGCCGTACGCCAGCATGACGTCCTTGAAGTTCAGCGCGCCTGCGCGCGCGGGCGCGGTAGGCGTGAGCAGGGCGCACGTACATCTGCTTGCTTGACACAGACTCCCTGCGGCCAGCCGCTTATGATGCGCCGGCCGTCAGGCTTGCCCCCTAGGAAGTGTAAAAAAGGGTCTGCAAACGCGGGGCCCCCTAAAACCACGGCAGGCGCGCTGTGGCGCGCGCACCGTATGTGACGCTGCAGGACAGCAGGTCGGCCGCCCAGGGCTCGTTCTGCACCCAGTGCATGGTGGCCAGGTCGCCGTAGGTGCCGATCTCCATGTGCGCGCCGTTGGGCACGGCCTCCAGCGGCGTCTGCATGGCCTGGGCCAGCGCCAGCCGCTTGTTCCTGCGCCGCGCGGCGCGCCCGTCAGCGCCGCGAGCCCACTCTGTTGGGGGACGCCGTGAGCGCTCTCTAGCTCGCTGCACCGCTGCAGGCCCGGGTGACACGCGGGTGCCTAGGCCTGGGGCCCGCGCTCCACGAGCAGGAGCAGGCTTGCTATTGGGCATTGCAGGAGCATGTCCACCACCGAGGCAGGGGCATCCACCGAAACCATGTCCCACACGCCGCCCTGAATGTGTTCTGCGCATTTGGTTCGTTAAGAATGGGCAGGGTGCAGGGTTGGGCCACCCACCGCAGCGTGCCCCACACGCCGCCCTGGAACACGTTCTGCGCCAGGTCCAGCGCCTCCACGCGCGCCAGCCGCTCCTCCACGCCTGCGCGCCGCCGCGGCAGCGCATAAGCGCCCGGAACGGCCGATCTGAGCCGCGGCCGCGCGACATGGCTCTGCTGCCACAGAGCACGCTGGGGATGCAGGCATGCACGCCCGCGCAACCGAATATGAAAGGCCATGGCCTGCCGTCGCGCTTCGCCAAGGCACCTGCCTTGTGAAAGAGACACTGCAGTGCATGATGGCCTGATAACCATGCACAGGCGGAATCTCTGGGCGCGGCGGGGGGCGCGGCGCGCCTGTCACGGCCACCCGCGTGCCGTCCACGGGCGGGATGCCGGACGGCAGGTCGTAGTCCAGCAGCAGGCGCAGCCGGTCGCCCAGCGGCTCGGCGTGCGCGGTGCGGAAGAAGCCAAACGCGCCCGGCGACGCGCCCAGCGAGCCGGTCAGCCACAGCCGCCGCAGCGCAGGCGCCCTGGCCGGCACCGCCTCGGCGGGCGCCACCTCGGCGGCCGCCGCCGCCGCATCCGCCGCGGGCGCAGCCTCGGCGGCGGGCTCTGCAGCGGCGCGGGCACGGCTTAGGTTTACGCTCGCACTCGACGCTTTGTCACAAGCAGAGCAGCCCGGCATACCCGCAGCCTGCAGCCCGCGCCCGCCCCTGGCGCCTGCACATCCCATACCTGTTGAAATGTTGTGCAGACAGCATGCATGCACAGTAGTGCTGTGCCGTCCGCAAATGCAAAACCATGAGGCCTCGGAAGCCGGCAGTCGCCCAGCTCCGGCCGGCACGGGCCGCAGGCGGGCGCGCACCCTGGGCAGCCTCGGGCGCGCCCTGGCCCTGCGCCAGGCCGGCCGCCTCGGCCAGCTTGGCGCGGTAGTCGATCAGCCAGTCCTCCATCACCTGCCGCAGCCGCACTCCCGACGTCACGGCCGCACTCCGCCCGCCGCCGCATGGCACGGCTGACTACAAATTGCTTATGAAGTCACCGGAGAGCTGCTGTCCCACCTCGCACTCCCTGAACGACGCAAGCTGCGCCGGAGCGCGTACCCTGGTGTGCTTCCAAGGGGGCGGGCGAAGCTGCCGAGGACCAATGACCCTTTTAAGTCCGCATTTCACTCCCCGCACTCTGTTGCCACCACGCACCATGCACCATGCCAAGCCGGGCGCCGCACCTCGTCAGGCGCGTCAGAGGTCGGCGCCTCGATGAACAGCGGGCGCTCGGGCTGCGCGGCCTCGGGCTTGCGGTACAGGCACAGCGCGCTGGCGTCGATCCTGTCCTTACGCACCATCACCTGCATCCGCCCCGCTCTCTTGTCAGGCTCCCGCGGGCATGCTTGTAAGGCCCTGACCGCCCCGGTCGCGCCCGCCTCATGCAGGCGGCAGTTTCGTCCGCACATGAAGCAAGTCTTGGCGTTGCTTGAACAGATTGCTTGCGGCAGGATGCTGATGCATGGCCTGCTGCAACTGAGCACCCGTACATGCAAAGCCTCTGCCCCTGTCACCGTCACACTAACACTACCCCTACACCATTGCCAGGCAGCCGGCTGTCCGCGCGCGCCTGCTGGAAGCCGGCGTCGGCCAGCAGGCGCTCCCAGCGGCCGAACGTGCACCAGAGCGAGTACTCGCGCTCGTCAGAGTGGCCCCAGCACTGCTGCGACAGGCCCCAGAACATGGCCGGCGTGACGTCCATAAAGTCGTAGAAGCACAGGAAGCCGCCGGGCGCGAGCACCTCGGCCACGTGCGCCAGCGTGCCTGCGTGGCAGGGTAGGGGTGAGAGTAGGGCGGCAAGTCGCTCGGGCCGCGCGCCGCTTGTGGCCCCACGCAGGCCTTGCGCAGCGGCGTGCTTCTAGATACATTAGTATGCAGACGTGCTGGCAAGCGCGCGCGGCCTTGGCGCTGCCGCTCTCAACAGTCCCTGCCACCCAGGGCTCTGCGCGGTCAGGCGAGCCCACATGGCGTCGCGCAGTGGAAGTGAAGTGGAACATGCGGGCAGCCGGGGGCGCGGGCGCGCACTGGCCATGTTGGCGGCCGTGTGCAGCACGTTGCTGGCGACGACCAGGTGATAGTCACGGCCCACCTCCGCAGGCGCCGGCTTGTTCAGGTCCCACACCTGCGCGCGCTCCAGGACCTGAGCAAAGCCTGGCAGGGCACAAGGTTCAGTCCCTCAGTTCTGTACAACGCACGGTAGTCAATTTCCATAGCGGTGAGGCAGGGCGCGGCAGGGTGGCGCGCTGCACGCGCGCGCTGGCGGCGCCAGGGCGCCGGGGCGGCGCGCCTTGAACTGCATCTTGCTGGACCCAATGCTCTCTAGCAGCTTGGGCGCCCAGACGGCGGAGATGTCGGTGGCCGTGTACTGCAGCAGCTCGCAGTGGTTGTCCACGTCCAGGATGGGGAACGCGTCGCGCGTCAGGCCGCCCGTGCCCGCGCCCACCTCGCACACGCGGAAGCCTGTGCATGCGCGCGCGCCCAGGTCAGCCGGGCGCCTGACTCGCTACTTGGAGCTTGGCTCGGGACATGCACCACAGGGCCCTACGTCCACGCTTAGCATTAGCATGGCTGCGCCTGGCCCACATGCTCGCTTCCGCAGAGGATGAGCCTGTGCGCAACCCTGGCCGGCTTGCACGCGCGGCGCGCATGCTGCCTGGCGATGCTGCTGGGCGCGGCTGCTCGCGGGTCGGGGCAGCGCGGGTGCGCGCCGGAGGGCATGTTCTGGAACGCGGTCTCCAGCACAATGTCCAGCGACTCGTCCGTGATGTGGTGGCTGGTGAAGGCATCCTCCAGGTACAGCTTGCCGTGCTCGGGGTGCTGCGCGCGCGCGCCCGCCCCGCCTCAGCGGTGCCGCACCACGGTCGCGCGGCCCGTCCGGGCGCTCGCCGGTGCACCCCCCTCGTCGCTGTATCAGCCCTGCACAAGGGAGCTGGGTGTGCCTCCGGCAGCCTGCTGCATGACATTCTTGTAGACATGACGACCACAACGGCGCAGGTCCCACAAATGCCGTGCAGTCCGCCGCACAGCCGCCCCTGGCTGCGCCCGCTGGCGCCCGCCTGCCGAGCGCGGGCGCGCGCCTGCACGATGGCGGGCATGATGTCCTTGATCGTGGCCGCCACGTCGCTGGTCGCGAGCACGTCGCGCACCATGCGCGCCAGGATGTGGCGCGGCTGCCCGAAGAAAGCCTCCTCCTCGGCGCCCGGCGCCGGCGGCGCCTCGGTGACGCCCTCGACCAGGCGCTGCACCTGCGCGCGTATGCCCAAGCCCGGTGTCAGCGCGAGCAGAGCAGCTGGTCACAGCGGCGGGCGCCGCACTCGCGAGGGCTGCAATGCCCGATGACCGTGCGGCTGCGGCGCGGCCTGCATGCCCCTGCGGCGCGGCCGGGCATGTCTCCCTGCACCCCACGTGGTCCAGGGACAGCGCCTCTGCCGCAGCGCTATGCCTCATGCTCAGCCACAACAGCATGCTCTCCGTGCGTGCCAGTGCCAGCGCGCGCGCGCGCGCACTTGGCGCGGGCCGCGCCTTCTGCAGGTGCTCGGGCAGCTCGCCCTCCCAGCCGGCGAGGACGGGCCGCAGCAGGGCGGCCAGGTAGCCCTGCAGGTGGCGCGCGTAGGCCGCGCGCGCCGCGCTGCCGTCCTCCACCACGCCGTACGGCACAAACTCCAGCGTCTTCACGTTCAGCCTGCACAGCGGTTGACCCGCTCACGGACGGGCGCACGCGCGCAATGCTCATATCCTGTTGTCACAAGTTTGCTCAAGCTCCCCCACATCGTCAGGCACGCTAGTGCTTGCCGCACAGACCTGGCGCCATGCGGGCGACGGCCAGTGGCTGGTGCAGGAGAAGCCCACCACTGGAGCCTGCCCAAGCCCAGCGCAGGGCTCTGCAGGTGATGCAATAAGCCATGAGGCGGGCGCGCACATGGTGTTGCTGCTAGCGGCGGAGCGCGGCGCAGCGGCCAGCTCCAGGCCGGTGATGCTGGCCAGCGGCGTGGTCACGCGGCCGCGCGCGCGCTCCACCGCGCACGGCAGCGCCGGCGCGCCCGAGCCGGCCGGCGCGCCAATCTCGATGCCGCGGATGCGCACCGGGATGCGCAGCGCATGGTCGTCGCCGTCAGCATCGGCAAAACCGATGACCTGCAGCATGCCGTCCAGCAAGCGGATGAAGCAGCGGTCCCACCTACGCGCGGGGGGCACGCGGGGCCTGCTTCAGCGCCTGCACATGCAAGGCTGCGAGCTGCGCAGCGGGTCGCAATGCGGAGCGCGGCGCCGCTGCGCGGCAGCCCCCATTGGCAGCACCCCATGACATGCTGAGGCGAGGGGCCTCGGCGCTCGGAAGGCACCGCATGCCCACGCAGGGGTGTCTGCAATGAGGTAGGCGCGCATGGGGCACACAGCTCCAGGACATTCCCAGACGCCCGCACGGCGCACGCCATGCTGCACGCGTGGGGAGGGCGCCGCGCACCGCAGCAGCGCCGACGTGTCCGCCGAGATGTTGGTGCGCTGCACCATGCGGAAGTTCGGGCCATACTTGATGCCCGTGCGGCCGACCGCGTTGTAGAACTGGTGCGCCTCCACCGTCTCCAGCGCGCTGTGCGCCCACTCCGGCTCCGGCTCGGCTGCCTGTCGCACGCATGCACCCGCTCGCCTCAGCGACACGAGACATCGCGCAAAGCGGAGAGTGCTACGAGCAGCAGCATCCGCTGCAGCTGGTACATGCGGCGGGAACGCAGTAGGTTAGGGCAGCATGCGTGCCGCATCAGGCCCATATCATAACAGCACGTCTGTGGTCACTGCCATGTGTGGCCTTGGACATGCAGAGTGTGTGTGCATCGGCGGCAGGCGCGGTCGGCGCGCCTCAGCGGCGGGCTCCGGCGCAGCGGCGGCGTCTGCCTGCGGCGCGCTGCCTGCCGGCTCGGCCGGCGCGGGCTCGGCCTGGTCTGCGGGCGCCGCGGCGGCCGGCGCAGCGGCGGCCTCCGCCGCCTTGGGCGCTGCCTTGGCGGGCTTGATCACGCCCTCGCAAATGAGGTCGCCGCCGTGCAACACCTGCCGGCGCGCGCGGCTTGTGAGGATGCGCACACGCGGCGCATGGGCCACGCTGCTGTGAGCAGACACAGCGCCGCAGGATGCCGGGGCGCGCGTCCGCCTTCGTGCGCAACCGGGCGCGCCGCGCTGCGCCGCAGCAAGGCGGGCCTGCATGCGTTCATGCGGGGCGCATGGGCGGGAGTCATGCGCGGGGGGTGGTTTGGAGGGTCTAGGGTTAGGGCGCACATAGAACTTGCCGGCCGGCGCCAGCTGCACCGCCAGCGTGACCTTCTGGCCCTGCGTGGCGACAACTGCCTGGTGGATGGCCACGTCCTCGAAGCTGGCCGGGAACTCCTCGACGGGCCGCTCCGCGGCCGCGGCGGCCGCCTCCCAGGCGGTCACCACGTAGCTGGTCGCCGGCATCAGCACGCGCCCGTCCACGTTGTGGTCCACCAGGAACTCGTGCTCGCCGCCTGCGCGCCGGCATGCAGGCCCCCGGGTCAGGGGGGGTACGCCGTGGGGGTTGCTGGCACCGCCTGCGCACCATGCTCTGGCCAGACGCCTGCTGCCTGCACCACCGAGATACCTGGAGGCACGTTCCATACGCATTCACGCCCCACATGGCACAAGGGACCGAGAATTGCCGGAGCGCTGCGGCGCGCACCCAGGTCGTAGGTCTTCTCGAACAAGCCGGTGCCCTTGCCGCCGGAGTAGGTGGAGTAGGACGGCAGGTCGTAGTCGGTCGCGTGGTTCCAGGAGACCAGCGCGTCGCGCACGTCGCGCGGCAGCTCGGCGGCGGCGGCAGCGCCATCGTCGCCGGCGGCCGCGGGCACGCGCCAGGCCAGCGCGACGCCCTTGCGCCACAGGTCGGCGGCGCCGTTGCGCAGGGTCGCGCCGGCCTCCGACCCCTTCTTCATCAGGCTCACGTACGGCAGCGACGCGCGGTTCTGGCGCAGCGGGGAGCGCAGCAGCGCGTGCGGGCCGACCTCCAGCAGCAGCGCGTCGGCCGGGATGGCCGCGCAGGCCTCCACAAAGCGCACGCGGCTCACGTAGCTCTGCACGTGGTACTCCGGCCCGCACGCGGCGGCCGCCGGGTCCTCCGTGTCCAACGGGTAGCACGTGCTCAGCCAGGTCGCCGAGCGTGGCTTGGGCGCCGGCAGCACGGCCTCCAGCTCGGCGCGCAGCGCGCCGCTGAAGGCGTCGAGCGCGGGCGAGTGGTACGCGATGCCGAGCGTGTCGAGCTCGCGCACAAACACGCCCTCGGCCTTGAGCGCCTCCAGCAGCGGCGTCAGCTGCGCGGCCGGGCCCGACAGCGTGACGTTGGCGGGCGAGTTGTCGCAGCCGACGACGACGGCGCCGGCCAGGCCCTCCTTGGCCAGGCGCTCGTCGGCGTCGCCCGCCGCCAGGCCGACCGCGGCCATGAGCCCGCCGGCCACGCCGTGGTCGGGCGCCATGCGGCCGCGGTGGTATGCAATGAGCACGGTCTGCTCGGCGGTGAGGCAGCCGTCGGCATAGCCGGCCGCGATCTCGCCCGCCGAGTGGCCCAGCACGCCCGCGGGCGCCAGGCCATACTCCTCGCGCAGCATGTCCACGAGGCCCACCTGCGCGCGGGCGCCGCGCGCAGCGCACGGTCAGCGGACTGCACAGGGGAGAGCTAGTGCGCCGCGCCGTCGGCAGCCGCCGTGTGTCGACGTCGTGTTCTGTGCTGCACTGTTCGTTGTTGAGCAAGCGGGCCAGGCGCTGGCACGCTGGGCACCCGGGAGGACGGAAGGCAGCACTGCGTTGCTGCCGAGCGAGGCGCTGGGGGGCACCTGCACGGCGGACAGGCCGGCCATGGCGAGCGCCGGCGTGCTCCAGCCGTCGGGCTTGCCAAACTCGGCGAGCAGGTCGAGGCCGAACCGCTCCAGCGCGCGCGCGCACGCGGCGATGCTCGCGCGGAACGCGGGCGACGCCTCGACCAGCTCGGCCGCCATGCGCGGCCACTGGCTGCCGTTGCCTGCAGGGGTCAGCCGGGGCGGGGTCAGGCTCGCGCTTCGGGCGGGCGCCAGGGCAGGCCGTGCACAACCAGAGCAGCTGAGCGATGCCGCATGCAGCACGGTCGCATCTGCCAGAGTGTGCCTCCTTGCACATGCATGTCTGCCAAGCCATCTGGCGCCCATGTACCAAGCAAGCTCCACATAAGCTACAGAAAAAGTGTGGTCCCTACACCCGCGGATGTCCGGCCCGCTGCGTGCCGCAGCAGCAGCGCCCAGGCGCCCGCACGCGCGGCCGCACCTGAGAACACAAACCAGACCGGCGGCGACGCCGCGGCCTTGACAGACTCGACCTTGGCGACGCCGTTGGCGAGCGTGCCGCGCACGCCCAGCTTCTTGATCTCCGCCGCGTGCGCGTTTGCCAGCCTGCACCCACAAGGGAGCAAGTTCGATGCAGCTAGTCATACATACAGTCGTCGCTCGGCACCTGAAAAGTGCCTGATTGTCGAGTTTAAATCCTGGCTGCACCAAGACAGGCAACTCACATGTGGAGAGCTACATGCTGCGACTTGCTCGGATGGCGCCTCAACCCTGGTGCGCAGCGTACTCACACGCTCAAGAGGGTCCAGAAGTCTGTGCGCGCACCGCTTCAGCGGGCTGATGAGCTCCGCGGCGGCGGCGCCGCGCGCCTCCACCATGCTGAGCAGGCGCTTGGCGCCCTCCGGCGTCCGCGCCAGCACCGGCACGATCACCTGCGCCGCCCTCGCCTGCCTCAGACCCCGCAGGTGCAGCGTCGCGAGGCTCCTTGCTCTACCCGTTCAGCGGGAGCTGCACTCGCACACCGCTATGTGGCAGTGCTATGGAACCGTGCTTGCGCGGTGCACTGAGGTCGACTCGCAACACCGTGACCGCACCTCGGGGTCCAGCCGGGCGCTCGGGGCGCTGTTGGCGCCCTCGGCGAGCGGCACCGGCGAGGGCGCAGCGATGGGGGCGGGCGGCGCGGCGGGCGCGCGCGCGCTCCCGCGCACGAGGCAGTGCACGTTGGAGCCGCCAAAGCCAAAGTTGGAGATGGCCACCGTGCCGCCCTGCCAGGGCGTGGGCTCTGCAACCACCTGCATGCCGAGCATGCCACTTCAGGCCGCTTGTTGCCAGGCTGAACTCTTGACACGACGAGAGCTGCCTGGGGCGACGAAGACGCACACATCACTTTGCCACTCCCACATGGAGATGTGCAGCATGCACTCATTCCTGATTGCAGGACAAGCATGCAATGCTGTGGAGGGAGCATGCGCTGACATCAGCACCGCATGCTCAGCAGAATGAGGCAGCAAGGGACTGGCAGCCATGTGGCCGGGCGCGCGCCTTGAGGATGCCAGCGTTGAGGCTCTCGCTGTTGGGGTTGGGCTGGCTGTAGTGCAGGTTGCCCGGCAGCATGCCATGCTCGAACGACAGGCAGACCTTGATGAGCGCTGCGCAACCGCAGCAGACCCCCGCGTCAGGCGTCCGATGACAGACGTGCTACCTTGGCGGCAGCACACGACATGTTTCAACAAGACCTTCTGGCAGCTGGAGGCATGCAAGCAGGTGGGCTGACGCCCCTCACGGCCACCCGTTCCGCCCACGCCGGACCATCCCTTGGCCATGGCCCATGGTAAACATGCTAAGCGGTCCTGCCTCATGACATTAGTCAGCAGCTGTCAGCGCGGGTCGGGCAGCATGTCCACGCACCGGCCAGGCCGGAGCAGCCCTCGCAGTGGCCCATGTTGGACTTGACGCTGCCGATGAGCAGCGGCGCGTCCGCCGACCGCCCGGCGCCCGCACCGTACATGCGGTCGATCGCGCCCAGCTCCTGCGCGTCGCCCACCACGGTGCCGGTGCCGTGCGCCTCCACGTAAACGACCGACGCGCGGTCGACGCCCGCGGCCTCGCACACCTGGGCGAGCGTGCGGCTTCGTCAGGCGCGCCAGGCCCGCCACTTGGCGCGGAATGCTGACAGCGCAGCAGAGACTTCCTGCGCCAGTCGGCGCTTGAGGCAGCTCATAATGCAAGTCACGCCTTTCAGCAACCAAGCTCTGTTGGACTTGAGCCTGTCTGATGGACCGCGGGGGCTGAGCCCAGGCCTGTCCTAGACCCTGGCCACACTGTCAAGAGGCGGGCGCAGAGGTAGCCGCGACAGGAGGCGCCCGGCGGCAGGCGCCCGGCGGCGGCGGGGCGCGCGCCTTGGTGCCGAGCGCGGACTGCGCCTCGCCGGACGGGAATGTGATGCCCTTGTCGGTGAAGCCGTCGTTGTTGGTGTCGCAGCCGACGATCTGCGCATACGGCTCGCGCGGCAGCGCCCACGGCACGCCGCCCAGCCCCGCGCGCTTCAGCACCACAATCGCAACGCCCTCGGCGCGCGCATACCCGTTGGCGCTCGCGTCGAACGACTTGCACGCGCCGTCCGGGGACACCATGCTGCGCGCCCATGCAAGCGTGTGGTTACGCACCGGCAGGGGTGGGGCGCTGCAAGCCCCTTGGCAGGCTCACAATTATCAAGGCACAAATGTACCAGGGAGACATGCACTGCCCCAGCTTTCTGCTGTGCATGCATCCCGCAAAGGATGTGCAGGGGCCGGGTGCCTCCGGCCAGAGCGCATCCGGACGCCAGGCACCTGGTCGTCCATCGCGGGGTAGGCGCCTGTATGACTGCACAGGCTCTGCTGCATGCCCGCATGTGCTGGGCCACGGCTGCTCCTGCTGCAGGTATGACAGCAGCGCCGCAGAAAGGAGCCCGCGCAGCCAAGTACAGGCAAGCGCATCCCGCTCGAGGACCAGGGGACGCGGCGCGCGCGCGCACTGCAGCTGGTTGAAGGCCACGGTGGTGGCCGGGCGGAACAGCGCCGACGACCCGCCAACCATGGCGTAGTCGGTCCGGCCGTTCTGCAGGTCTGACACCGCATCGTTGAGCGCCATGAAAGACGAGGAGCACGCTGCGGGCGTCACAGCAGCACCCGTCAGGCGGACAGCTTGATAGCCTTGCAGGCCATCGTGTGCTGCACGCTTGATGCAGCGTCCAGACCTCGCGCACCATAACCGCATCATCACACACTGCAGTGCCAAGCGGAGCAGTGTGCCTGCCCCGTGAGCTTGTGCGCCGTCAGCGAAGCCGCTGAAGGCAGTGCGGGTGCCACATGCACAAGACACTGCCCAGCCTCCCTGGCAAGCAGGTTGCATGATGCGATGTACAGTGACTGTAAATTCGACTGTCGCCTGTCAAGATGCAACTGTTCGACTCGTCTGAAGCAGACAAGCCCTGGCACCAACACGACAAAGCAAAGCTGGGCAGCCGACCATTTGATCTGCTCGTCTGTGGGTATTAGAAGCAAGGCAGCATGCATGCCAACATGTTGCGCACCGGTGTCCACGGCCTTGGACGGCCCGCGGAAGTCAAATGTAAAGCTTAGGCGGTTGGCAAACATGGACAGCGTGCAGCCCGTCTGCTCGTAGCCCGTAATGCCCTGGATGTCGCTCAGCCACTGCGCATGCAGCTCCGAGCCACAGCAGCCCACGTACACACCCACCTGCACAGGCGCGAGCGTGTCTGGCCCGTGCATGTCTACAGCCAGGCGCAACCGCGCTGTGTACACGTCTGAGAGCGGGCAGGCTGCAGGACGTGCAGTCCCTGTCGGCTGTTGGCGGGAGCCACCTCTCCCTACCAGGCAGCAAGCTGTACAGCCGAGCACCGACCCTGGCAGCCCGCCACGCACCCGCTCGCTGCCGCGCAGTGCGAGGTGGTTGATGCCTGAGTCGATCCAGGCCTCGTAGGCCACCTCCAGCAGCTTGCGCAGCTGGGGGTCCATCCTCTGCAGACCCCAGCGTCTGGTTTTGAGGCCTCTGCATGTGGCGCAGCAGCAGGTGCTGGCCCCAGCCGCCTTTGCACAAGCTCGCGCAGAGCACACACAGGATGGCAGCCAAGCATACTAGGCCAGTCACACAGCCATGGTAACTAGCAACATCGCCCTCACAGGCAGCTTGCCAGCGCGAGCATGCCAGAGCTGCATGCCAGAGCCGCATGCCCATGGCAGCTGAGTAGGCACTCTCGCGCTGACCCGCCCGGCAGCGCGCTGCAGCCGGGCAGGCACGGGGCACCCCACGCAGCAGCCAGGCGGGGGCGCCCTGCCGCTAGCACGCACCTGTGCCTGCTTCCCGTGCACCGAGAAGAAGGAGGCGTCAAAGCGGTCAAACTCGAGCAGCTTGCCAAAGCGCCCGGGCGTGTTGTGCAGGCCGGCCGGCCAGCGGCGGCCGTCCAGCGTGACCATGTCGCGGCCATCCCGCAGGTTGTCCCAAAACTGCGAAGAGCTGCCGGAGTCCGGGAACCTAGCGCGCACGCGGCAGGCCGCATGAACGCAGTGCGCGCCTTGGCAGTGGCGCGTACAGTGCAGGGGCGCTGACGCAAGGCCTTACATCCACCGCACCCGCCCGCCCACATGCTACTATATGAGCGTTTGACGCAGGTGGCGCTAAAGGCACACGCCACCGCACCCAGCTGTACACTACGGAGCAGCCCTGACCTCCGCTCGTCCCACTTGGCGTGTTTAAGCACGCTGTGCGCACCTGCAAGCGTGGCCCAAGATGTCGACCGGCTCCTTGGGACGGTCGCCCCGCGCCATAGCCAGGCACATTGCACCCTGTGTGGCGCAGCGAGAGCGCATCACTAAGCTGCGACCAGGGGCTTGGTGCGATGGCCCGGCAGGCGGTGCTGGCGCGCAGGACGGCTAGGTTCACAGGTCGGTGGCTGGCCTTCGCCGGCTGCCCAGGACTAACTCCGGGCACCAGCAGCCTGGCTGGCGTCACTGGCAGAGTACAAGACCTGCGGCTGGGGCAGCCGGACTATCAGAATTGTTGCTGCACAAGGCGCTATGCAGTGCGGGGGGGCGCATGCGGTGCACTCTGCGCCGCGGGCAGTCCTACCAGGCCCGCGTGCCCTCAGAGGGACCCCAGACACACTCTGCCCAGACCAAAGGCTGACAAGCCCTGTGTAAGTGGCTGATGTCTACCAGGCCGATGATGGATCTGGCTCGAGCCGCTGGGACACAGCCTGCCGGGCCTGCCTGCGGTTCCAGGACGGCACCTGTCTATATAACTGCGGCGGCTCGAGTACGCATCCAATCTCCGCCCACTCGGGCAGTACACGCCCCTCTCGGCTCTCCTCACAAATCCAAGCCTGGTCTGGCCCCTCGCAGCGGCAGCTCTCTTGTTTGGCTGTACTCCTCTCTTTGCCGCGTACGAGCAGTCTTTGGGGCGTAAAGTTTTCCGTGAGGCCGCTCAGGCGTTCCTCCTCAATCCGAGGATGTCCAACCCTGCCAGTGTGTAGTAGGGTTGCTGGCGCAAAGTCACATCCACACGCTGACAGCCACGGTGACACCTACACGCTGACAAGCAAGCAGCGCCATGGCGACCAGCAGCCAGGGCGCCCCGGAGGACGGCCAGAGCCGCTTCCAGAAGATCCGCACGCATGTCAAGGAGTTTGTGGAGGCCAGCCCTGAGCAGCACAAGAAGTGACTGAAGAATTCTTTCGCGCGGGTGAGCCCGCCTTGCTTGCGCTTTGTTGCGCTTTCCATGCGCACGCGCTCTGCGGCTTGACCAGGTGCGCACGGGCGCAGATGTTCAGCAAGCCGCTGCCCAAGGCACGCGTGCACAGCGTGATGCGCTTGCACACCGCGACGAGCGGCGCAGAGGCGTTGCGGTAGCGCCGCTGCGGCGCTCGCGGGAGCGGGGGCGCGCACAACGTTGCAGGCTGCATACAGCTCGGGCTGAACCTGCTCAAGCACGCTCGGCTCTCGCCTCGCGCCCGGCCGTGCATGCGCTCCGTTTGAGGCTGCTGTATGCTGGCCTGTTTGGGCTGCAAGCAGTGTTGGCGAGGGTGCACGCCGGTGCAATGTAGCGGCGTGTCTTCGCTGCGGACCTGCTGACGCTGGCCGCTGTGAGGCTACCAGGTAGCAGTTGGGGTAACGTATGACGCAGCCCGCGCAACCCTGGCGACTGCCAGGCCGCACCTGCCGAACTTCCGCCCTGGCTGCTCCTGCTTTGGCTTTTGTGAAGGTCTTTGTTGCTGCGTTGAACCGTGGGCATGGACCGTGTCTGGCGCAATGTGTTGTGCTGGGGAGGGCGGAAGAACCCCTCTGAGCACGACCTCGTGTAGTACCTGTCGTGTTTGTTGCGTGTTTGTATGCAGGCGTCTCTGGATTGTCCTTGGTTGTCTCACCAGTGGTCGTGTAGGTCGTCTATGTACAGGTTGTAAACAACGTGCTTGTATTTGTTGCTTCTGTGCTATGCATGCCTCTCCATGCTGGCTCTTTGCGCAGGGCTTGCTGGGTGTAATCAAGCGATTCAAGCGATGCAGTGGCGCGCACATTGACCTGTAAACTTAAGCGTGTTGTACTTTATATGGTACTTTGAAAAATGTGACCAAGATGATGGACATCATTACAGACATAGGGCAGCAGCACGACCATGGCCTGGGTGTGGCGCGGGGAAGTTGCGGCGTATTAGCTGTGGCAGCTGCAGCTCGCGTTTTTCTCCGCTACAGCTGCGAAAGCCCAGCAATCGCTATGGCTGTGTAAGCCCAGCAATCAGCATGCGTGACACATGCCAAGCCAGGCGAAGCATTTCCAGTGGATTACCATGGCCAAGACTAAAGGAAAGGAAGAGAAAGTATGGTTGATGGAAAAAATTGAGCATGTGGCAACATTCGGCGCATGTGGGCATTGTTTAGTCATGCCCAGCCGCTTTTGAACTCGTTTGGTCCGTGCTCGTCTGGCAGGCGAGCGCCACACTCACACTGCAGCTGCAGCAGGGAGCTCAGTGCGCGATGCAGGGCTGTGGTGCCGCGCATGGTGCATGCTTGATCACTGGCACCATCGTATAGAGGAAGATGGCTGTGCGCGGTGCCTGGTCTGGCAGCGCAGAGATTGTCGGACAGGCAGGCGTCCAGTGTCCAGCACGGCCGCGTCTCAGTGTAGCTGTCTTGCCCATGTAGTGAGCCTGCGCAGACATCCCCTGTGCGCCCCTGCGCACTGGGGCGGGTTAAATGGAGGGGGGCGCCACAACAGACCTGCTCGGCAGAGGCAATGCACTGGCGCTGCGGCGGCTGGGGCTGCGCTGTCGGGCGCGCCTGGCCGCTGCGCGCCAGCGGGTGGGCGAGTGTGACGCGATGCAGTGCGCCATATGCACCTGCACCGCGCTGATGGCAGTCACGTCGCTCGGCCTGCTCGTGGGGCTGCATCACAGGAGCGGTGCGCCCACCTCTAAGGCTGGCAATGCTCAATTCGACTGCGTCTGCGCGTCCAGCTCCAGCACTTTCTTTTGCGCTCCTGTGCACTCGAGCAGCACCGTCGCTTGACCCGCGCCGGCGCGCAGACGGCTTCGTGTCCAGCGCGGGCGCGCTGCTGTACGGCGGCCTGCGGCCGCCGGACTGGCTCGGCAACACCACGCTGGTGGGCCAGGTGGTGCCGCAGGGGCACACCACGACCGCAGAGCGGGCGGCCGCCGACTTTGCGGCCTTCCGCGCGACCACGCCCTTCGGCGGCGACGACGACTCGCGGCGCATCCAGACCATGCTCGAGGCGCGCAGCCGCTGCGCGCGGGAGCGCGCCCCGGCGCCGCAGGCTGCCGGGCACCAGCGCTCTTGCGCCCTCACGCGGCCTCACGACCCCGGCAGCCGCGGCCGCACCCAAGCGCATGCGCTCACCGCAGCCCGCGCTCCACGCCAATGCCTCACAAGCCACGGCGTGTATCGTTTCTTGTGAGAAAAAGGCCGCAGCGCCCGAGCGCCGGGCCGGCGAGCGTGAGCGGCCGCGCGGCCGAGCGGCGCAGGTGCTGGACGGCCACCCGACCGTGCTGAACGCGGCGGCGCCCGCGCCGACGCACTTCTGCATGTACAGCGAGCGCAACAGCGGCAGCAACTGGGTGCACAGCCTGATCCAGGCCAACTTCTACCTGGCCAGCGACCCCGCACGCTGCCCGCACAAGCACGACCTCAACATGACCGTGCCCAACGAGTTCCTGTTCCCGGCGCCCACCGTGCTGGTCGTCGCGGTGCTCAGGCGCGCCCGCCCATCCTGCCAGCCGTGACGCCGTGGGGCGCGAACATCGTTCGGGCCGTCTGCAGCGCCTGATGCTTGAGGCCTGTCCAGCGGGGGCGCACAGCGGGCCCCGGGCGGCGGGCGCGCCGCGCGGGGGGCCGGCGGCGGGGCGCGCCCGCCGAGCGCGGCGCGCGCGCCGCGCAGGAACGCGCTGGACTGGGCGGCCTCCATGTCGCGGCAGCCCTGGCACGCGGCCAACCACTGCAACATCACGTTCCCCGAGTTCGTGACGCGCGAGTGGGCGCCGGGGCGCTGGGGCGCGCCCGGCCTGCTCGGCCCGCCGCGGCCGCCGTACTGCCCCAAGTACGAGGGCGCGCGCCGCCGCCTGGGCATGTTCTACGAGCGCGCGGGCGGGCGGGCGCCCGCGGACGTGCTGGAGCTGCGCGCCTGGAAGGCCCGCCGCGCGCTGGAGCTGTGCCAGGCGCGCGGGCCGCCCGGGCGGTCCGCGGGGCCCTGCGACAGGGTCCGCCAGGTCTTAGGCTAGGGTTAGGGCGCCTGAGCCGCTGGCCGCGGAGGCTGCGACGAGCGAGCGGCGCCCCCGCTGGCCAGGCGCCCGCAGCGTCCGCAGCCGCGCCCGCATGGCGCACGCTCAGCAGCCCCCGCCCGGGCGCAGGCCCCGGCGGAGCGCGCCGCCGGCCGGCCGGTCGGCGGCCGGCCGCGGCGTGCGCTGACCCGCGCGGCCGCGGCGGCAGGTGCGCACGCAGAGCGCGTGCGTGCGGCACGAGGACCTGGTGGAGAACACCACCAGCTGGCTGCGCGACTTCCAGGCGCGCTTCAGCCTGCGCGCGCGCCCCGGGTTCCCGGCCGAGGTGCGGCGCCCGCGGGCTTGCTGAGCCCCTGTCAGAGGCCAGGGCCCCCCCCCGGGCGCGAGCGCGTGCGGGGCGTTGCCCTGCGCGCCCCTCCCCTGTGCCGGCGCGAAGTGGCCGCCATGCAGGCCTCGATGCGCTGCGCAGGTCGCGTGCTTGGGAGCTGCGCACTAACAGGCGCATGCGCTGCTCATCCGTGCGGCGCTGCTCATCCGTGCGGCGTGGTTCGCATGCTCAAAATGAGAGCCTGTGCTGGCCATAAAGCTCTGCGCCAGGATCCGCGCGAGTGCTCATGCTGGGGCCGCGTGCCATGCGTTTGCATGGGCACGTTTGTAAGGCCCAACAGGCTACTGTGCCACACAAGCTGGGTGAGGCAGCAAGGTGGGAGGAGAGCTGCGCTCCTGGCGTGTGGCATCAGGCTCTGCCAGACTGCCACGCATGCCGCTACCGTGACGAGCGTGCGTGCCTGCTCAGCGCGCGCCGGCGGCGCAGGTGTTCGAGTACAAGGGCGTCAAGCACGCCGTCAAGTTCAAGCCGTACTCCGAGCTCAACACGCTGCGCTTCGGCAACGGCAACACCAGCTACTTCACGCCCGGCGTGCTGCGCCACTTCGCCGCGCGCCTGGACCTGCGGCTCGAGGCCGACCTGGGCTACCAGTACGACGACGTGTTTTCGCGCTGGCTGCCCGAGGGCTTCGAGCCGGGGGCGCAGTCGGGGGTGAAGGGGCTGGGCAGCTTCGGCGAGCTGCCGCGCGCCAGCACGGGCTGGTGGCTGCAGGGGCAGGCCGTGCCCGGCCAGGGCGTGGTCGGCATCCGCGCCGCGGCGGGCGCGGCGCGGCGGGCCGCGCCCGTCAGTGCCAGCGAGCTGAGCCTGCCGGTCTGGCTGCGCGGCGGCGGCGCGGAGGCCACCGCGGCGGCCGCCGCGGCGGCGCGGCCGGGCGCCGGCGCGGCGCAGGCCGGCGCCGCCGCGGCGGCTGCAGAGCGCCGGCTGGACGCCAAGAGGGCCAAGGCGCAGGACCCGGGCATTAGGTGGGCGGCCGAGGGTGGCGCGCACGGCGGCGCGGCGGTCCGCGTGGCCGTCGCCGAGCGCGCGCTGGCCGAGCGGCCCGCAAGCAGGCCTCGCCCAAGTCAGGCCATCACCGTCACGACTGTCGCTCCCAGCGGCGGTGGCGTCTCCGCAGCGGGCGGCGTGGACGGCGGCATGCCCGCCCTGGCGCTCAACGGCGGCGGCGGCGGCGGCGGCAGCGTGAGCGGGGTCGGCTTGGCCGCCGACGGGGTCCCAGAGCTAGGCCTTGAGCCCGTCCGCACGCCAACAATGGAGTCCGAGACGATTGTGGGCAGCCTGGAAGCCGCCAACACCAGCGCAGCCGCCGCAGGCGCGGGCCAGCTTGCCGCGATGGCCGAGGCTGCGCAAGAGGCTGGCGCAGACGCGCAGGCCGATGGCGCGGCGGCACTGGCTGTAGGCGCGCGGCCCGAAGCCGCGACGGACGATCTGGGCGGCGCGCACGCGCGCGCCGCTATAGCCGCCGCTGACCATGCGCAGCCCGTGGCTGCTCGGCTGGGCAAGGGCATGGGCGCGGCCGGCGCGGACGCCACGCCCGGCCTGCCAGCCGCCGGCGGCGAGCTGCTTGGCACGGGCCAGGGCGCAGAGAATGGCGCGACGGACGTTGCAGCCGAGCAGGGCCTGTTGGGGATGCCCACAGGTGCCCTCCTGCTGCGCCTGCAACAGGGTGATGCGGCAGAGGGCGCCGGGGCGGCAGGAGGAGGTGCGGGGCAGGGTGGAGACCGGCCAAAGGGCGCGCGGCACGGCGACCGCCTGCATGCCGCCGCAAGCGAAGACGGCCAAGAGGCGGCCGGCCGCGGGGCGGCCGCGCTCGGCGACTCTGCGCACGGAGGGGCGCTGTCGGCGGGCCGCGCGGAGGGCGGCGCCCGCACGGAGCCCGTGCCCCAGGCGGCAGCCAGCGACATGCGGGACGGCGGGCGATTGGACGCCGACAGCAGGCCCTGGTGGGAGCGGGACGCCGGCGAGGGCGAGGACAGCAACGACCCAGCACTGGGCAGCGATGCAGCCGAGGGCCGCGGCGCTCGCAGCGGAGAAGCCGACTTGTGGGCGGACGACGCCGAGCCATGGCGCAGCGGCGCGGGCGATGGAGGCGCACGCGCGGATGTGCGCGAGTGGCGCGGCGGCGCACCCGCAAGCCGCGGCAGTGCGGCGGCGGCGGCGGCTGCGCGCGCGCGCGGCGACGGCGCAGCCGACGACGAGCGGCCCTACATGATCCAGCTCCCTGCCAGAGGCGCGCGCGGCGGCCGCCGGCGCACCGCCCGGCAGCGCCTCGGCGGCCTGCCGGACTCTGCCGACGGCGACGCGCGCGGCGCGGGGCGCGGCAACGACGCCTGGGGGGGAGCGTGGTGGGCGCGCGACGCTGCGCATGCCGGCGGCCGCGGCAGCCGCGGCGGCGCCCTGCCCCAGCACGAGCCGCGCAGAGGGGATGGCGGCGGCGGCGGCGACGCTGGTGATGACCGCGAGGCTGTCGCCCAGGGATATGATGACGTGTGGCGTGACTACGAGGACGAGGCCGAGGAAGACTGGGACGCGACGGAGCCGGCTGCGGGCGCCAACACACAGCGCGCGCGCCGCTCCGCGAGCAGCGCGGCCGCCGACGGCGCCAAGCCGCTCAGGAGCGGCGGCGGCGCTGCTGGGGGCGGCCGCGAGGGGGCCCCGCGCGGCGACGGCGCCGGCGGCCTGCGCCAGGCGGGCCCGCGGCCGCTCCGCCCGGCGCGGCGCAGCCTGCAGCTTGCCAGTGTCGGCGGCGCCGAGGAGGGCAGAGGGGGCGGGGGCCGCGCACGCCTCTCTGGGCGGGTGCTGGATGCATGAGCGAATGCGCGGGGGGCGTGTGCTTGAATGAGGGCTCCCGTTTGATCAAGGGGGTCAGGGACTCCAGGGACTCCAGGTAGGGGGAACAGGGCACATAAGCGCGGTTGTACTTTGCGGACGCGCCCTGATTGGGGAGCACCTGCGATCATGCAGGAAGACAGCAAGCATGAGCGCATGTGTGCGCCATGACAGCGAAGACAAGTTGGGGCTGCATTGCCGCCGCCTGGTGAGTTGCTCGCCTGCTGCCTGGCAGGAGCGCCAGGCGAGCAACCCACCAAAATGCACATATGGAATGGCTCTGACAGCCTGTACAGACAAGCTTGCCGTGCGAGCATGGCATGGGCGTGCTGCAACCTGCTGAACGCAGACATCTCGCAGCCGCCCGTTGAGAGCATGCAAGCGCCTCTAGGGCTTTAATTTCATGCATGCACGCGCTTCACTGGCCGAGGGTGCTGTGCGCCCGCTGGCCTGAACTGGGTGCTATCTCACGAAGCTCTTTTCTCTTTCGTTTGTGCACACATGCGCTGCTGCATGATTTTGGAGTTCGGCTTTGCCGCATGACATCTGCATGAGCCTGCCGGAGTGATGCGTCAGCTGCATGCTGCGGCGCAGAGAGCGGGTAGACGCACGGTCACAGAGTGGCTTACTGTACATGGGCAGCCCTGCCGCACGCACGGTGCCCCAGAAGCATAGAGCCTTGCGCAGGCCTGCAAGCTACATGAAGAGAAGAACTGCCGCGCTGCCTTCCTAAGCTCTAAGATTGACAGCAGGACCACAGGACGCGACCAAACACGCAGCCGGTGTGCCAGGCACAGCCTCAGGCCCGGCTGCAGCTGAGCATCTAGGGGAGACCGTCGACTCCGTAAACACTCTGGATTCAGCACACGGGGGCAGGCTTGTCTCAGGGTATGCGCCCCTGCACCCGCCAGAGCAAGCCGCTGCGGCCCCACCCCGCACCCGTGTGCCCGCATGTGCCGGGCCCCGCGCCTGCACAGAATGCTGTGCAGCCCGTGCGGCCGCGCGGGACGGCTGGAAGAACATGCGGACATGCCGGCGCCCGGCTGACGGGCCTGAGCTGGTCATATACAGGAACGCCCCATACACGCGGGCTTGCGTGCGACACGCAGGTCACACGCACACGCCGCTGGTTCACAGATGCTGCAGGCGGCCAGCCCGCAGGCGCGGACCCGAGGGCGCGTCAGAGCCCGGTTTGCTGCCGCGCGCGCTCGCCTGCCGGCGCGCCGGTCACGCCGTCTGGGCCGACCCGCGCGCCGCGGCGGCAGGCTTGCTGAGCTCACCGCCGCTGCCCCGCTGGTCCTGCGCGGCGGGCGCCGCGCGCTCGCGCTTGCGCAGCGCGCGGCGCTCGCGCGGGTGGAGCTGCACAGGGTGCCTGGGGTTTGCCGCGACCGCCCGCGTCGCCCGCGCCCCGGCGGCGCCTGGCAGCGCGGCGGCTTTGTCCGCGGCCTCCTCGCCAGCGGCACCCGCGGGCGGCGGGTGCAGGAAGGCCTCCGCGCGCCCCTGCGCGGGACAACCCTATCCCTACTCACGGGACGGGGCTGCGCTCTAAATGCGCCCGCAGCCTGCCCTGGAAGCGTTCCGGCTATGCCACGCAGTCACGGCAGGCCGCAACCGCACGCCCAGGCCGGGAACTCAATCTGCGGACAGCCGCGCAGGGCGCGCAGGCAGGGCGGGCGGCGCGCGCGCGCCTCCGCCAGCAACCCGGTGAAGTCAGTCCAGCGGCGCGGGGTGCCGGAGATGCACAGGTAGCGCCCGGCCTCCCAGTGGCAGCTCTGGTCCAGGTCGCCCTGGCCGCACTCACGCATGCCGTGGCAGGGCGTGCCATGCACGACCAGCCGCCCGGCCGCCTCCAGCGGCGCCCAGTGCGCGCGCTCGGCGGCCATCTTGTGCCCGCGCCACGTCTTCTCGTGCCAGTTCATGCCGAACAGGTGCACCACCGCGCCGGGCGGCGCGCAGTGCAGCACCGCCTTGATGCCTGCGCCGCGGGCGGAGCGGGGGTCAGCATGCGGGCGTGGGCGG
>JAABUJ010001036.1_pt1 | contig 44761 bp, 53 predicted proteins | sample 5559131 | NCBI WGS metagenome assembly JAABUJ01 (sample SAMN10711875, study PRJNA513366) | rock metagenome | isolation source: Antarctica rocks | place: Antarctica: Victoria Land, Mt New Zealand nord | collected 2016-01-07
TGGCGCGCGGGCGTGGGCGTGGCGACCGCGGCCACGCCGCTGCTCGCCTCGCCGCGGCTGCGCTGGCTGCCGGCCGCAGACAGCGGAGTCGGGGCAGCGCTGCTGGCCGCGGACGGCGAGCGCTCGCTGCCCGCCTCCTCGCCATCGCCCTCGTGCGAGGACTGCGAGCGCTCCTCGGAGCCCTCGCCGGGCGGGTAGGCGTCCTCGTCGCCGTCGTCGTCGTCGTCCTCGTGGACGATGATATCATCGTCGCCCATGGCCGCCAGCGCCGCCGCCGTAGCGGCCGCCGCCGCCTCCAGCGCCCGCAGGCGCTGCGAGGACAGCAGGCCGAGGTCGATCACGCCGTGCGCGGCCGCTTCGGCGTCCTGGACGCTCATCTGGCCCTGCGCGCAGCCGGCTGGCTCAGGACGTGCGCAGGGCGCGACCGGGCGGCAGGCGCCGTTGCCGGCCTGCTCCGCGCGCATGCAGCACGCTCCCAGCGCCAGCGGCATGGCTGCGGCCCTGGTGTGCCGGGAACGCAGGTGGTCGGGGTGCTGCGCGGGCAGGGGCGCACCGTGGACTCCACGCGCATGTAGACGCGCCCGGAGTCGCAGACGTACACCCGCTGGATGCTGCGCGGAGTCGGGGCGGCGGCGACGCCCGCGGACGGCGAGCGCTCGCTGCCCGCCTCCTTGCTGTCGCCCTCGTGCGAGGACTGCGAGCGCTCCTCAAAGCCCTCGCCGGGCGGGTAGGCGTCCTCGTCGCCGCCGTCGTCGTCGTCGTCATCGTCATCCGCAGCCGCCGCCGCCGCCGCCGCAGCCGCCGCCGCTGCCTCCAGGTTCAGGCGGTGGGCGTACGCCAGGGCGCGGCCCTGCGCGCAGCCGGGCGGATCAGGGCGGGCGCAGGGGGCGGCCGGGCGGCAGGCACTGCGCTGCAGACCTGCTCCGCGCGCCTGCAACACAACCCGGCACAGTGTGTTGGATGAGGACATTGTGCCGGGAACGCAGGGCGGCGCGCGGACAGGCGCGCGCAAGGAGGCCGCCAGGCGGTGGGGGTGCTGCGCGGGTTGAGGCGCGCCGTGAGCTTCACGCGCAAGCAGACGCGCCCGGAGTCGTCGTAGTACACGCGCCCGGAGTTGCACGGGCCCGCAGCGCCGGCGTCTGCCCGGGGCGCTGGCGCGCCAGCTGAGGCCGCGAGCGCCGGCGGCAGCGGCCGCTTCTTGAGCGGCAGCGTGGCCGGGTCCAGCGTGCGCAGCCGCTTGGCCGGCAGCGGCGCGGCCGCGTCCGGTAGCCGCGCAGCCGGGTCCGGCGGCGGCGCGGCCGCGTCCGGCGGCAGCGGCCGCTTCTTCAGCGGCAGCAAGGCGGGGTCCAGCGTGCGCAGCCGCTTGGTCGGCGGCAGCGCGCCGTCAAAGTCCAGCCTGCGCTTGATGGGCGCGGCGGCGCGCGCGACCTGCGCCGCCCCCACAGCCTGCTCAGGCTCTGGTGTGGGGGCCGCGCCTGCAGCGACGCCTCCCGAGGCTCTGCTGTGCTGCGACGCTGCGGCGAGCGCGCCAGACGCGCGCCAGGAGGCACGAGCGACACTGCATGCTCGGTGCACCGGAATGCTGCACAGCACACGAGCAGAGCTTTGCCACCAAGGCTCGGGTAGCAGCGCACAGGGCGTGCTGATGACTGTTGTGGAGGTCCTGCACCCTCCACTCACGGGCGTGGGGGGGCACCGACTTGCATATGCGGCGCGGGAAAGGCGCTCACCTGCCGGCGCGGCCGGCGTCCCGGCGGGGACGTGGCCACGCTGTCGGCCATGTCAGTGGATTCAGAGCCGGCCGTGTACGAGTAGCTAGCGCAGCTCCCAGGCATCCTCCTGCGCAGCAGCGCCGCACCGCTCAGGTCATCTGACCTACTTGTGCACAGGCACGCAATGCGGTGGAGTTGCCTGCAGCGCTTGGGAGGCGCGCAGCGCCTCGCGCTAGCCGTCACTACCCAGCGTTGCCATCACAACGCCAGGCGCGGCGCCAGGCCCCACACCACTGGGCTCTGAGACCGGGCCAAATCACGTCAATTGAGCACCCGTGGATCCTGCATCCAGCGCGGAGAGCGGAGACTGCGTTTGCCGTGCGGGCCGTTGCAGGGGTCCTGGCCTGTGCAGCACCGTGCCCGCCCGGGGCAGCACGGAAACAGGTCAGGCGGGGTGCCCACCGTGTCCGGGCTCCTCCTCTTGCGCTTGGCAGCGCCCGCAGGGCACAGGCGGGCGATGGGCTGAGAGCTCCCGACCAGCCACTGCTGTCACACGCCGCACATGTATGGCTGTGATGTGACCAGACGCTGCCAGAAGGAGTTGCTGCGAGAGTAGGAGGAGGCTGCTGGGACTGGACGTCTCTGTACTTCTGCTCCGATGATGGGTCCCGGGGATGAAGGGTTTTAGGGCTTGAGCTTTGCGCTGTGGCTGCACGTGCCCAGTCACCTGGGCACGTGCCCAAGGCTTGCGCACACCCGAGTATCTGCACCTGCCGCTACCAGCAGCCTGCCATACGCTGGCACTGGGAAACAGCGCGCTTGGGACGCTTTTGCTTGATCATGCAGTTGCAGCCTCAGTTGAGAGGCTCAGCGGCGCTAAACGTCACGCCCGCCCTTTGCGCCGCTCGCACCACTGCCGGCGGACAGCTTGGGCCCGCTAGCAGCGGGCGCGGCTTTTGCCGTCGGCGCTATTTTTGGTTGCTTGGCTGTAAGCGAGTCGGGCGTCTGCAGCTCCCTTTGCGCTGCTGCACTGGGTTGTCATGTCACCGCCAAGGTCTTTGGGCACACTTTGCATGCACTCTTCTGCATGATGCGTGCCCTGTCAAAGTCCATGCTTCAGCAGAGCAGAGCCTCAACACCGCCATGTCAACCACTGCGCCCGAAGCATCAACCAGGCGCTGCGAGGCTGTGTGTGCGTGCTATTGTGGAGCCACGCCTATACGTGTGCAGTCGCGTGTGTGGCAGTGAGCGCAGACGTGGGGCCATACGCTTCAGCAGACTCAGCCATGTTTGTGGCGCTCAGCCGTTGCGTGTTCCTACAGCTGCTGGCACATGAAAATGGCACCATATGTACATGCAGGGAGCGCACCATGCATTTGGCGTCACCCGACGCGCCCTGCTCTGCCGCTGCACAGCAGCCTCGGCCTCTGGGGCCCAGATACATGCGCTGGCTGCCTTCGCTCAAGTCAGCCTCGTGGCCGGCGCCCCGGCCGGGGCGCTCCATGCGGGAACATGTTGAAGCTTGCGGCGCGTGCGGAAGCGCCAGAAGTCGGCCAGGCCCAAGCGGGCGGGGGCCGGCACTGACTGGAGCTCAGGGCTCGTGGGCGGCGGCCCGGCCGGGGCGCTCCATGCGGAACATGATGAAGCGGCGCGCGCGGAAGCGCCAGAAGTTGGTCAGGCCCACCGCCGCGCCCAGCTCGCGCAGCTCGCCCTCCTCCCAGGGCCGGTACGACACGGTGCCCAGCGGGTCCAGCTGCGCGCGCGCGCGCCAGGGCAGGGTTAGGGATGGTCAGCGGCACGGATGCGGGCCTGATTAGGCACCAGGAAGCAATGTGTGCCCTAGGACACGGCCTGGACCCAGCGGGTCCAGCTGCGCGCGCGCGCCAGGGGCGCGGTCCAGACGCACAGACGCAGGCGCATCAGGCACTGGGCAGTAATACACGCCCGCCTTCTAGCTGTCAGCAGTGGCGTGTTGGTGAGATGGTTGCAGCGGCGCGAGGCACGGCCCTGGCTGGATGCGCACCAAGACAAACCAAGAAATTCAAATGCACTCTGTGACAGCGACCCTGCAGACAATCAGGCAAAGCCTGCTTGCACTAGAAGTGCTCTCAGGGTGTCAGCGACGAGGGCGGCGGCGCACGCTGGCGAGCGGGCGGACGACGTCGTCGCCGAGCACCTCGCCCAGGCCCGCGCCTACCTTCATGACCGTCGTGCCGACAAAGACGCCGCCGGGGCGCAGCACGCGCGCGACCTCCGCCATCTGCGCGCGCGCGGCATTGCGCGCGTTGGCACCCACATTCGCACGCTGCACGCAAACACTGTTGTGCCTCCTGCCACGCCGTGACCTGTGCCAGCACTGGCGTGGCAAACCAGGAGCTGTTGAGGGCGCAGGAGGCCCAATGTGAAGCGCGGTTGCGTGGAGCACGCTGCTTGGTGACCGGGCATCAAGCCGCGCTCCCGGGCCAGGCGATGGGCGGAGGGGCGCACCGCGATGGTGGGGTTGGGCCAGCAGTGGATGGCGGCGCCCGCGTGGATGGCGGCGACGGACCCCGTGGGGAACGGCAGCCGCGTGATGTCCGCGCGCAGCAGCAGCACGCCACTGCGCATTGCCGCGCATGAGGTTGGTGTAGGAGAACTGTTGTTGTGCTGTAGCAGCATGGGATGCATCGCAGCAGCGCTGCAACGTGCCGCACAGATACCTAGGAGTCCGGCAACAGCAGGTATGGGCGCATTGTGCACATGGCCAGTACCAAGCTAAGGGCCTGTGCTCAGCGTTGAATTGCATTCCTAGCGGTCAAGCCAAAGCATGCGGGTTGGCAGAGCGCACGCTGGGTCGACAGCGGCATTCTGAGCGATGAAGCCGGAGGTCTGGTCGAGCATGCCGGCGGAGAAGTCTGACGCGATGACGCCCTTGAAGCAGCCGCTGGCCGCAAAGCGCCGCGCGAACAGGCCGCTGCCGCAGCTCATGTCCACCAGCACCTGGAGCGGCAGGACGGTGGTCAGGTGGCTTGGGAAAACAGAGGAGACAAACAATACTTTCAGAGTGCTATTGGTGCTATTACTTCACGGAAAGCGACGCGGCAAGCAAGGGCGGGCTGGGCACACACGGCTGTGCAGGGGGGAGCATGCAGAGTGACAAGGTGCAGCCCGCCCTGCGGAGCAGGCAAGCTGCCGGGGCTGCCACACCGGCGAGTGCGGCTGGGGAGAGCCTGGGCGCACCTCACCAAAGGCTGGCTGCAGGTGGTCCATGGCCATCTGGTACTCCCTCTCCTCGCCAGGGAAGCCAAACCTGGCATCATGTTGCAGGCCTAAGACCCAAGTCTCTGTGCCTGCACCCTATGTTCGCAGGAGCGCAGTGCGCGCACCACACAAAGTTCTGCCGCCAGCCGCGCTCGTAGATGTAGCTCACCAGAGGCGTCCTGCGGCGCGCAGTGCGTGCGTTAGTCGACATGGTTTGGCAAGTAGTCAGCAACAGCTTGGCGGGGAGCGGCGGGCGCGTGGCCGCACTGGAACAGGGTGGTGCCGCCCCAGTTGCTCTCTTTGTACGCGCGCCCCTCAAAGCCGCTCAGCGGCGTGAGGTCCACGTACTGCGACGCGCCCTCGCTCGCGCTGAACGTGCGCTCGCAGCGCTCGCAGTGCAGCGCCTGCTGTTGCCTGCCCAACGCGCTCTGATAAGTTGTGGACGTTCGGGACAGGTGAGTTCCTAGTTTTACCAATAGAGGCTGATCATAAAGTGATGACCACGACGCAATTATGTCACTCGCAGCAAGGCTGGACGGTAAAAGAGTGCCCTCGAAAGCTTATCAGAGTTGGAGGCCGCACCTGCGCCCCGTTCTGCCAACGCTGAAGTTGGTGACCTGGCAGATGGGGCACGTGAGCTCAAACGGGAAAGCATCCGTATGCGCGTCCGGCGCCGATGCAGAGCTCACTTCGGGCAGCAGCGGCGTTGTGTGCACGGAGGTAACCGAGGTGGTCGCAGCCGCCCTGGTGTGCACCAGGCCACATAAGTTGCGCATCCACCTGCACTTGGCGCGCATGTGCAAGTGCATGACACTGTATTACCTTGTGCACACGGCAACCTTGCCCCGCCGCGCCGTCACAGGGGCTCTGCAGGCCAGCGGGCGCAGCTGGTTAAAAGCATGTTTAGGTGAGCGACTGGTGCTCAGAGCTGCGCGTCTCATGGTTGCCTAAACGCGCACAGGAGAGTCTGCTGATAATAACAAAGCACAGAGTCACACTTGCATTGAGTAACTCATCCTTGCTCGGCAGAGCTACGTAACGAGCAGGAGGGGGGGGGGCCATCCCCTGCCGGGCAAAGTATAATTGACAGCTAGGGTGCCCATAAAGGTCAGAGATATATCAGGGAGCAGTGCTCAGTAGTGCTCAGCATAAGCTCGGAGCTGTGAGTGAGAGGGTCTGCGGGTGCTTGTCAGTACTGGAAAGCGTATCAGCAACGTCCAACAGCAGGTTCGGGTCCGAGACACACAGCGGCGGTATGGGCGCGACTGGCGTGCTGGGCGCCGGGCAGTGCGTGGGCGTGTTGCCGTGCAGGCAACCAATGCACAGGCAGCGCTTCGCGCCCGTCGCCCTGCGGCAAGCGAGCGCGCGGCCATGTGCACGCCCGTGGGCAGCGCCGACGCAGCGGAACTGCCGCAGGCTGCGCCGACTGGCAGCGCAGGCGCAGTTCGCAGGTGCGGCGCTGTCCCTGTCGCGCTGCAGGTCGTAGCGTGCTACAATGCGCTTTGCAACAGGCAGCCTGGTGGTGCGTTCCTCCTTTCGCAGTGCTGTGCTGAAGCTTTGGCCGTACCTGCGCGCCAGGGACGGGCATGGGCCTGTCGGAGGAGCTGAAGCTGGCCATCGAGAAGTACGTGTCCGAGAACAAGGTGGTACTGTTCATGAAGGGCAACCGGCAGTTCCCGCAGTGCGGCTTCAGCAATACGTGCGTCCAAATCCTGAACACGCTCAACGTGCCGTACGAGACCGTGAACATCCTGGAGGACGAGCGCCTGCGCAGCGGCATGAAGGTCCGCGCCCTGCCCGGCGCGCGCTGCCCGAGCAGCACTGCGTGCGCGTCTGCCGCGTGGCCGGCGGGTGAATGTGGTGCGCCGCGCGCGCTCAGGAGTACTCGCAGTGGCCGACGTTCCCCCAGGTCTACATCGGCGGAGAGTTCTACGGCGGCTGTGACATCATGATCGGTGCGGCTCTTGTCACTGCGCTGGTGCAAAAACAAGCAGGTCTGCTTGTGCTGTCGTCTGACGCCGGCCCTGTGCGCAGAGTCGTACACAAATGGCGAGCTTCCGGAGGTACTTGAGGCTGCGATGAGCTCGTGAGGCTTGACGCCGCAGCTCATGCAAGAGCAAGCTGTTGGCCAGATTTGAGGACACTTGAGCTGTCTTAAGCATGGCAGTAGAGAAGTGTGTGACTGCATTGTACGTGTGACTGCATTGTATGTTTGGATTGACATCTGTGTTGGAGTCAGATGACACAAAGCAATATTCGTTTCAGTTGTGTGGCGTGCAAGAGACATTGCGCGGCATCCTGGTGCTTGGCAATTATTTGCATGCTGCTGTAGAAAAGCGACAGGCATGCCTTTGTATACCAGATGCACAGCCTGTGCTCTTGGAACTTGCACCGAGGATCGATGCAAACCGTCTGCCATTTGTTACAGAGTACACGCTTTACACCTGCTAATTGTATCCATAAGTCTCCGGTGCGTCCTAAGTGACATGCTGCACGACCAATGCGCCGCTGACAGCCGGTGGGTTTGCATGAAAAGCAGATTGATACCATTGGGAACACACTCCTGCTCGTGGTGCGGGCCGACAGTCGCCACTTCATCAGCGCTGCCAACAAATGCGCAAAACTGCACGACAGGACCCGGCACAGAGCCGCAAGCCTGTCAGAGTACATGAGACACACCTCGGCAGGGGTTACCCAGTGAAGGTTGCTGGTCCAGCGCCCACGCGCGCACGTGGTGGCACCGCACACGCAGACGTCGGCCCTGCACCACAGCGCAGACCAGGGACTGCCGCGCCACGCATGGCGCACCCGGGCGCACCTGGGCGCTCAGCCGCGCAGGAAGGCAGGGCACAGCGCGTCCAGGCTCTTGCGCCTGATCAGGCCGCCCTGGCCGCCGCCCTGGCCCGCCTCCCCTCCCGCAGCCGCGGGCATGGCGGCTGCACTGCTTGCGGCGGCGACCTGCGCGCGACCCCCACTGGCCCATGAGGCCGGCTGCAGGCCCCAGGACGGTTGACGTCGCGCCCCAGCGCGGGCTCGGCAACTGGGCAGGGTGCAAGGGACCCTGACGGCAGAGCGGGAGCCAAGCAGCACCCTGTGAGGAGCCAGGCAGACCCTGCAGGGAGGGCCGAGGCAAGTCCTGCAGGGAGGGCCCGGGTGAGCGCGCTGCATGCGCGAGGGAACCTGGGCGGCGGGCGCGGCCGGGGCGGCCAGCGAGCGGGACGCGCGCAGCACGCGCAGCATGCGCGGCGTGACGTGCATGTGCGGGCAGGCCGCGCCGGCGCCGCAGTAGCCGCGCAGGAATGCCTGGCACGGGCGCGCGTGCGGGCCCAGCTTGACGTGCAGGTAGCCGCACTCCGCGTTGCTGCACAGGCCCTGCCGCGCCGCGCCATGCGCAGAAGCTCGACTTGGCACACGCCGTCGAGCTGCGGCCGCGTGACCGACGTCTGGGGGCTTGCACTTCGACCTGATGCGTGCTTGCGGGCCACACACGTCTGCACAGACCAAGGCTGCTGTCGCGGACGTCTGCTGTCCTTGCGCAAGCCAGGGCCCCTGCGCAAGCTGACAGTCGGCGCCCACGTGTCGGTAAGAGACAGGCCGGGCGCAGGCCGTCCGTGCATGTGCCCGGCAGAGTTCCAGACATGGCCCCTGGACAGGCCACATCACAGGGGCGCGCGCCTGCAGGAAAAAGGCGCAGATGGGCATCAGCTCCGGGCGCGCGCGGTGCTGCAGCGGGCAGCCCGCTACCGCGCAGCCGCCCGCCAGCCAGCGCGGGCACACCGCCACACGCGCGGCGTCGTGCACGTACGGGCAGCTGCCCTTGGCGCGCCCCTCGCAGCGCCCGGTCCTGCGCGCCAGCGCAGCCGCGACGCTCGCACGCTGTTCCAGCGCTCCCCGCAGCGCTCACGAGCTGCCCAGCACGCAGCCCTCATAAGCGGCAGCCATGTCCAATACACGATGCCCACCATACATGTGCGGCAGGCGCGCGAAGCCCGCAGCCGTGTGTCGCCCACGGCAGCGGCGGCTGCCCGGCAGGCCTCGCGAGCGGCCAGGCATGCAGCGCCAAGGGGAGCGCGCCGGCAGAACACGGGGCAGTGCATCACGGGCTCCTGGTAGCGCGAGCGCGCGTGCGCGGCCAGGCGCTGGCCAGACCCCGGGCGCCGCAGCGCGCCGGGCGTGCGCGCCGGCAGATCCGCTGCGCCAGCCGCGTGCGCCGGCGTGCGCGGCGAGCCGAGCGCGGGCGGGGCCAAGCGCGCAAACGCGCGCGCGCGCACGGCGGCCGCGGCCGCGGCCGTCGACGCCCCGGCGGAGCGGGGCGTGCCGACGCGCACGATGCTGCGCCCGCGCCGCTCGTACTCCTTCGCCTGCACACCACGCTTGTTGCCATCGGACCACCTAGCATCAAACTCAACCACACCAAAATCAATGCGGTGTCTTTCCTGGCTGCACGCACAAAGGTCTAGCGAGCGCAAAGTATATACCTAGCGCAAAGCAGTGCTCCAGCGCCCCCGATCAGCCTGAGTACTTGGCTGTCCCTCCTACCGCCTGTCGGCAGACGGCAGCGCACAAGCGGAGGAGCGCCTTGCCTTGACGGCGAGCGGTGTGCGGCGCGGCCGCGGCGTGCCCGGCTGCCGCATCAGCGAGCGGCCGCCGCTGACCCGGTACATGGCGCCGCCCACGCGCACCAGCCGCGCCGGGCGCGGTTTCAGCCGTACGCCCCCCGCCGCGCCCAGCCGCGAGGGGAGCGGGCGGCGCGCGCGCACGCCGCTGGCCTGCCGGACGGCGGCGCCGGCCCGCGCGCGCCCGGCCGCGCTGCGCCCGAGCGCGCGCCGCAGCATGGCCGCCGCGGCTGCGGCGCGCGCGCTGCCGCCCTGCCGCGCCCGTGCAGCGGCAACGCGATCAGCTGTTTGCACAGCGGCCTGCACGGCACAGGGTGCGAACTCGCGGAAAGACAGCAATGGCATTGACCCTGCGCCGTCGCGCCCGGCCCGCAGGCGTCGGCGCCGAGCGCGGGGGTCACGGCACACAGGGTGTGCGGGCTGCACGACAGGCCGCACCGGCACGCGGCTCCATGACAAGCTGGTCGCACCGCGCGCGGCCGCCACGCCGGAGCGCTCCAGCTTCAGGCCCCGTTCCGCGCGCTTGTATAGGAGCACCTGCAGCCCCCGGGCGTCCTCGTGCGCCGCCTCTGCAGAGCCTCCCCCATGTCGCCCGCCACCGGCCACGACGCCGGGGTACAGCGGGTGCTGAAACAAGCGTACCTGTTTCCCGTCGCTGGCATGGCGCGCGACTATGCGGCCGCAGCCGCGGTTGCCGGCAGGCGCGCCGCGGGGCTTGCGGACGCGGCCGCCGCGCGCGGCCAGCCAGCCGGCCGCCCTGAGCGGCCGCGGACCGCCGCGGCTGCGCAGCGCCGCGGCGCCGGCCCTGCCGCGCGCAACGCCACGCGATGCCTCCGCTCCATGGCCGCGCCCGCCAGACGCTGCGCCCCTGGACATGCCCCGCCCGCGCGCGCCCCGCTCCGCCGGCCGCGCGGGCGAGCTCGCCTGCCTCGCGGCCGCCGCCCCCGAGTCCGCCACCGCCCGCGGCGCCAGGCTGAAGCGGCCCGTCCTGACGAGGCTGGGAGGCCTCACGGCCGGCGGCGCGGGCAGCGGGCCGCACGCGGCCGCGCCAGCGCCCAGGCGCGAGACGTCGGGGGCGGGCCGGCGTCCCACAGGGCCGGCGCTGGCAGGGCTGGGCACCCACAGCAGCTGGTTGGGCCGCTGCAACGCGTACCTGCTCGGCCGCCGCGGCCGCTGCTCCCCAGCGGGGGCGGCCGCGCACGGCGCGCAGGCCCCTGCTGCGGCAGGGGCGGCCCCCGGCGCGCCTGCCACGGCCGGCCGCACGGCCAGCAACGCTGCAGGCGTGAACACCGGCGCCGACGCCCTCAGCGCCGTGCGCGCGCGCGGGGCCGCGGCGGCGGCCTCGACTGCGGCGACCCGCGCTGCGGCCACGTCGGGCACGGTGGCGCGCGTCCACTGGTTGGCGCGCCGCGGCGCCAGCACCGGCGACAAGCCGGCGCCGCGCGCGACAGGCCCCGGTGCAGACCGCCGCGGCACCAGAGGGTCGCCGCAAGCCGCCTGCTGCCCGGCGCTGGGCGCTCTCCTGTGCGGCGCCGAGGCTCTGGGAGGCGCTGCAGCCTGCCCCGGCCGCTGCGCGGCGTCGCGCAGCGGCCAGGGAGCAGCAAAAGCAGCAGACTGGTCGACGCGCGAGGCGGGCCTATGTGGCGCCGAGGCAGGGCCATGCACAGCGGGCTGGCCTGGCACGTGGGCACCAGTCCTGTGTGAGATGGTCGCAGCACGCCCGGGCAGAGCCCCAGGAGCGACAGCCGACACAGGCCGTGGCGCCAGACCTGCAGGCGGGGTGCGCAAAGTGTAAGCTCTGGTGCACATGAGCAAGGCTTCCACCCACACCAGCGGCCGGCTCACCTGGAACGCTGTTTGCCTCGCCAACAGCGTCCGACCGCCGCCAGGACCTGGACTTTGGGCCGACGCATCCTGACTGAGCGTCCCACCCGGCGGCGCGCCCGTGGCGCGCAGGTGCGTACGTCCCCATCTACACACGGCCTGCCCACAAGTGCTGATCGTGCTCCATAGGACAGGGTGGGAGGGGTGGTAATGCTGTCAGGAGAAGGCCTGTTCACACGGAGCCACTGCAACGGACTGTTGTCCGGATCAGCGCCCGTAAATTTACGGTCAGGGACATTGAGTTCATGCACCTCTCGCCTATGCACCTCTCGGAGAAAGGCTCCCCCGAAGGCTTCCTGTGTGGCCACTCACTACGGATTCATTGTGCTATGTGCACTGGTGTGTGTTGAGCTTGAAGCGGCGCGCAATTGCGCATTGAAGCTGTCCCCCATGCTGGTATGAGGGGCTGCCTGCAAGCCTGCAGCGTCCGCGCGAGCCGCCAGTCTTTTCAGGGATTGACCAACCGCGCAAGGCGTCCGCGCGTGCTGCCAGAACAGCAGGTAGCGAGAGTCGTTGACTAGGAACGCTGCGATATGCTCCCTGAGCAGATGCTCACCAGGCAAATGCCACGCTCAGGCCTGGTGCCACACGGACGGCGTGTGCGTGGCCTCCAGCAGGTCACCATCAGGTGAAAACCAGCCACAGGCGGCGCGTGTGCCCACGGGCAAAGCGATGAGCCAGAGCTGGAACTCAGCGGGCGTGGCGCTGTTCGCACAGATCCTCTGGGTGCGCACCTTGCTCCTGAGTGCGGCTCTGCTGCATAGCACGTGGATCTGCACGCTGCGTATAGCACGCAGCAGTGTCCCGGCTCGTCCTGCAAGGCGCTGGCAGGGCAAACGCGCCGCTCGCAATGCTGACAGGTGCGTTGCCTTGTCCTGGTTATGCGGCAGCTGCTGCAACTGCTTCTTTCAGCTGCGCACGTGGACAATGCCCTGGCCTGCGCGGCGCCGGCACAGCAGTGCACCGCTTTCGGTGCCAGGCGTAAAGCGCGTCGCGTCTAGACCTGTTTGCTGCCCGTTGCCTGACAAGCGCGGCGCCGGCAGGGCAACGCGCCGCTCGCGCTGCCGCACCTGTCCGTGCGCAGCATCGACGCGCTGGACTGGCGCGCGCTGGCAGCGGCGGGCTTCCGCGGCTGCGTATTTGACAAGGACAACACGCTGACCGCGCCGTACGCGCGCGCGGTCGCGCCCGGCCTGGCGCCCGCGCTGGCGCGCTGCCGCGCCGCGTTCGGCGGCCGTGTGGTCCTCTTCAGCAACTCGGCGGGCCTGGCGCAGTTTGACCCCGAGGGCGCGCGCCCGGCTGACGCGCCCGGCTGGGCGCGGCTGCCCGCCCCGCGCTGTGCTGGGGCGGGCCGGGTGTAGGCCCAGGGATAGGGTGTTATCCCTATCGCTATCCCTAACCTTAACCCTATACTTTAGCGTGACGGGCGCGCTGCGGGGCGCCAGGCAGGGAAGCGGAGGCGCTGGAGGCCGCGCTGGGCGTCCCGGTACTGCGGCACGCGCAGAAGAAGCCGGCCGGCTCCGCCGCCGAGGCGGAGGCGCACTTTGGGTGCGCCCGCCGCTCACACATGCGCGCCGCGGCTCCGACGCACGGCAGCGCACGTATTCAGGACGAGATGAATGTTAAGACGGCCAAGGAGCGACGGCGGCATCCCGGCGCCGCAGGAGGCACCAGCTTGCGTGCTTCCAGGGTTTGGGTCACAGGCGCGCGCTCGCAGGGCGGCAGGTGCCCGGCGGAGCGGCTGGTCATGGTCGGCGACCGCTTCCTGACCGACGTCGTGTTCAGCAACCGCAACGGCCTGCTCAGCGTGCGCGTCGCGCCGCTCGAGCTGCGCGGCGAGCCCGCCGCCGTGGCCCTGGTGAGCGCGCCGCAGCTGAGGTTTGCAACTGCTGGTCGCTTGTCTTTGAGAGACGCTCTTAACCTTTAATACGAAGCGCGGACTTGGTGTCAGCTCCTTGAGTGGCAGGGCAGCCGCTTGACGAGGCATCTGGCAGCGGATCAGCTCTCCTTCTGGTCAGCCTGCGTGGCGACTTGCGGGCGCTGAGGTGTGTGGCGCGGGCAGGCGCGGAGAGTGGAAGACTACTGCGTCGCGCGGTGGCAGCGGCAGGGCTACAAGGTACGCTTGCGTGCGCCATGAAGCCCGCACCTTCCTGGCAGTTCCTGCTGGGATGGCCAGAGGCGCTGAGAGTAGGGGCTGTGCATGTGCAGGCTCCGCCGCACCGCCTGGCGCCGACAGCCGAGGCGCTCGCCAGCTTCGTACTGCCGCCCGCAGACGAGTGAGAGCTGCTGGGTGGATGTGATTGATGTGTCACGAAACATTTGTGAACGGGGTAGCATGGCATGCAGTCAGCATGCATGACTCCGCTTGGAGCAAAACCTAACCGGCCCAGGGTCCAACCAGTTGAAGCAGTTTTGGCGGCAATCCATCTACCGTCCTCTTCTGGCCTGCTTTTGCTGTGAGACATAAAAGGGGTGCTGCAGAAGGCCGAAGAAGGCATCAGGGGGCAGGCCAGTGCGTTGCATCCAGGCAGTGCCGGAGCTCTGGCCTGCCTGCGCCCCCCAACGGTAGCCCTTTGCAGTATGGTTGCCCTGTGCGACTATGAGGTGGAGCGGGAGCAGCGTGTGGCGGAAAACAAGCGCAGGATGGACGAAATGGGGCTGCTCAAGGTGCATGGCCCGACCATGCACTCCTCACGCGCCCGCTCGCTCGTGCTCGTGTCGGGGGTCCCTGTCGTCGCTCGCAACGCCTATCGCATCGCGTTGTCGTACAGCACGGGAACGGACGGCGCTTGCAGAGCACGTTTGCAGTCCCTGATGCACTGGCACTGTGCGCTGAAACAGCCCTAGCCGGTGCCCCTTCTGACCACCTGTGAGCCCGCGCAGCTGTCGGCCACCATGACGCGCCGCCAGAACGCGGAGCAGGCCGCCAAGCGCGCCGTGCGCAGACCTGCCAGCGCGCCCGCGGCGCGCGCGCTGGTTGACGCGCCCCAGCGCCGCTCCAGCCGCATCGAGGGCAAGCCGGCCAGGAACTACAGCGAGGGCGAACAGCCGGTGGGGGAGCGACCCGAGCGCCGTTCGCGTCTGCTCGACCGGCACAGTGCGCCTGACCATCCTGTGTCCTGCTCACAACGGATGCTGACGCGCCAGCCCCGCAGCAGCTTCGGCCCGTCGCTCCATAAGTCTTCAGCGGCCAGGGTAGTTGCGCAAATGGTGTGAGAGTCCGGCGGCGCACGGGGCTGCCGACAGCAAGCACTGCTGAGCGGCACCGCGCCCATGGCGCAGCACAGTCCTCGAGGCCCTGGCGCTGACCAGGGCGGCGCGCGCGCAGCCGTGACGCAGGAGGAGGTCTACACGCAGGAGCACGTCGGCCTGCTGGGCAGCTTCACGGAGCCCTGGTGCGCCCCGCGCGGCCTGCGCTCCCAGCCAGAGCACCTGCTGCATCTTGCAGACGGGCCGGCGGGGTGTGCACATCCCGATACGCTCCTCTTCGTTCACAGAGCGTTCCCACCGCTGTCAGGCTCAACCCGGCACTTGCGCGCCCGCGCAGGACGCTGTTCGTGGACGGCTACGACTCCAGCGGCAACCGCGTATACGACAAGGTCAGCGGGCAGACCTGCCACCAGTGCCGCCAGAAGACGCTCGGCCGCCATACCGCGTGCTCCGAGTGCCAGACGCTGCACGTGCGCCGCCCCACGCGCCCCCACGCCTGCTCGGCGCGCGGAGTCCGGCCGCCTGTCGCATTCGCGTAGCCAACGTTTGCGCGTAGCCTCCACACGCGCAGCCTGCATTCGCGTGGCCGGCAAAGCGCGGCGCAAGCAGCGCGCGCGAGCGGCGCCGCCGCGCGTCCGGGGCCTGCCTGGAGCCGGGGCGGGGCGCGCGCAGGGCGTCTTCTGCGGCGACTGCCTGTTCATGCGCTACGGCGAGAACATCGCGGAGCTGGGCCCGGCGTGGGCCTGCCCGCCCTGCCGCGGCCTGTGCAACTGCAGCTTCCACCGCATCCGCCGCGGCTGGGCGCCCACGGGCACGCTGTACCGCCGCGCGCTGGCCGAGGGTGCGCGCGCGCGCCCCGGCGCCCACGCCCCCGGAGGGACGCGGCAGGCGCCCGCCGTGCCTGGCAAGGGGCGGTGGCTCCCTCGCGCTGGAGTGCCTGGGGGCTGCGTGCGGGCTGTCGGCGTCGCTGGTCGTTGGGCGTGCTCCAGGAAACGGGCGGTCTCGGCCTGGTGGTAGGTGTGTGGCCGCACAGCGCACAGCCCGGCCGTCTGCGCAGGGCGGCGCTCCTGACCCAGGTTGGTGCGCAGGGTATGCGTCCGTGGCGCACTACCTGGTCATGACCAAGCAGGAGGGCGCCGCGGCCGCCGCCGCGCCCGCGAACGGCGCGCCCGCCGCCGCCGTGCCCGAGCCGGCCGCCGCCGCCGCGTCCGAGCCGGGCACCATCACCGCCACCGCGCCCGAGCTGGCCGCCGCCGCCGCCGTGCCCGAGCAGGCCACCGTCGCCGCCGCGCCCGCCGCTGCCGCCGGGTCGGCGAGCGAACCGGCCGCCGACCTCGCGCCTGCCCAGGCTGCTAACCTCGCGCTCGCCGAGGCTGCTGACCTGGCTGCCAGCCAGGCCGGCGGGAGCCCGGCGCCCGCGGACGAGGCCGCGCCCCTGCAGGCGGCAGCTGAGGAGCGGGCGGCGGCGCCCGACGGCGCCAGCGAGGCCGGCGGCGCGCCGGCCGGCCCGTCCGCGCGCGCGGCGCGCGCGCGCGGCGGCCGCGACGCGCTGCGCCAGAGCGCGCTGACGGGCGTGCTGGCCAGGACGCGCCGCGGCGGCGTGGCCAAGGCGGCTGGGCCGGCGGGCGCCGGGAAGGCGGCCGGCGGCGGGGGCAAGGCCGCGGCGCTCGCGGCCGCGGTCGCCGAGGGCCTCGGGCGCGCTCTGCGGGGCCGTGCGGCGCCGGCCGTGGGCGCTTACTGCACGAACGCCGCTGCCGCGCCGGCGACGCGGCGATCCGCGCGGCAGGCCGTCGCCGCGTGACGCCTGACCCCGGCGCGAGTGGGCCAGGGTGTTAACCCGGGGAAGGGAGGGTTCTGCAAGGGCAGCTGGCTCCCGCGGCAGCCTAGCAGGCTCGGGGGCTCCCAACCTTATTTGCAGTGAGTTGACTTGTGAGAACACTCTGCACCTGTGGTGACAGGCAAACCGCTGCTTGTGAGACCTGCGAGGCGGCGTGCTGGTGGAGCGCCTGCCCGGGCCTAAACAGACACCACCAGAAGCGCGTTTTGCGGGAACCTGAACAGAGGCATCTTCTGGGAACAGCGTGCTGAGATATGGACGTACAGAACGTGGGAGGCATGACGGCTTTGAGACCGTTGCAACAGCCTGGGCATGTCGGCAGGCGCAAGACATGGGGTTTGGCTGTCATGCTGCTGCCTGAAGTTGATTGGCCACAGGACACGCGCGTGCGCTGTGGCTTTTGAGTAAGTCAACGAAGCGGTCATTGTCGGCAGAGTGATGCTGGCGCGCTGCTCCTCGTAATGGTCAACCTTGGACGTTCGACGTAAGCAAGCAGAAATGATATTCAGGACATGTGGGACGAGGCGGGCATTTGTTGTGGCGGTGCGCAACAATTGCCCAACCACAGTGCTCTAAGTGCCTACGACGCTGTTGCATTCAGAGGCAAGCTGAGCACTCACATCGAGGCATACTGTAATAAGCAGCCAGGCTGACGCTGTGCTTCAATGCATGGCCAATCAGCATACCCCTCGACAGCCCTTCACTCTGCACACAGGCTGAGCACTTGCTGCATGCAGACGGCCACCAGCCAGGCACACGGCTCACAGACATGAGCAGACGGGTGCGCACAGGGCAGGTGGACAGCCCGGCACCACGCGCCGCCCACCCGACGCTCACGTGAGCCGCCGCGACGCGTTGCGCAGCCCCGCGCCAATGCAGGTCAGGAAGATCGTGCGGCTAGCGGCCTCGGGGCGCACGTTGAACGTGACGCCGAAGAAGGCCTTCAGGTGGCGCAGCGTGCGGACCGCGTGTGGCGTCAGCGGCCCCAGGCGCACCTCGCTCAGCTCCTCCGGCCCCAGCGCGCAGAACAGCAGCGCCAGGCCCTGCCGCGGCCCGGCGCCTCCGCTCAGCCGCCGCTCGAGCCGGCGCGCTTCGTCTGGCGAAGCACCGTAAGCAAGGTCCCGCCTCGAGCGCGCGCCCGCTGCCTCAGCAAGGCGGACAATGACGGGCTTTGCCAGGCCCTATGCAGCAGGAGGGCGGCAGCAGCGGGGGCAGGGCTGCGAGCACGCCCGGAGGCCGCCGTGCAGTGCGGGCGCGGCCGGCGGGCGGGCGCGCGCCTGGTGCTCGCTGTCGACCACGCCGCCGCGGCTGATCTCCTCGAGCAGCGCGTGCGCGGCGCGGCGGCCCACCGCCTCGGGCATCGCAGCCTCCTGGCGCCCCTGCGCGCCACGCCTCGGCTCGGCCGCGCACGCCTGGCGCTCAGGACTGCAGGCGCCGCACAGCGCATGCAGGCCGCAAGCTGTCTACCGCACCTGTTAGCCGCAATAAATGGGCCATGTAAAACGAAGAACGAGGAGCACCGCTAGCGCAGTCCCGGGTAAACACTAGGCTATCAAACAGCAAAACGCCGTGCGCGACCTGCACGCGCGCTCCCGCATGGGCCGCGCCCTCAAGCGGAGCCGGGTGCCTGCTGCCGCCGGCGGCCGCGGGCGGCAGCGGCGCGCACCCCCAGGCCGGGGGCGCGCGCGCCTGCGGCTGCGCGGGCGACGCGGCCTCGGCGCTGAGCAGGCGGCCGGCGGTCGTCTCGGCGACCAGCGCCAGGCCGTAGCCGGGCGACGCGCCGGCCTCCGCGCCGGCCATGTGGTCGGTGAAGATGTAGACGTCGGCCAGCAGCGCGTTGAGCTCGCCGCGCGCGCCGTCGACCAGCCGGTTGCTGGCCTGCGGCGACACGCGCATGGAGTAGGCGACGCCGCGGATGCGCTTCACCATGCCTGCGCGCCCGCGGCGGCCGCGCCCTCGGCTGCTGCAACCGGGGCTGCCGCACGGGGCAGCAGCGAGCGCCGCGGATGCGTATCACCACGCCTGCGCGCCTGTGGCAGCCCTGCCCTCGGCTGCTGCAAGCAGGGCTGCCACACAGGGCAGCAGTCGAGCGCCTCTTGCATGCGCGAGCCTGAGCAGTGGGACCCATGCTCGCGCATCTGCCGCGGCCGGCCCCTCCCAGCCGCGAGGGAGCCCCGCCCCGGCGCCGCGGCCTGCAGCGCTCGGCGGCGCCTGGAGACAAGCTGCGACCCACAGCGGGGCCCGCGCGGCGCGCCGCACCCTCGTCGACCATGCTGACGGGCGGCAGCCGGCCGGCGAGCGGCACGTTGAGGTGCACCTCGCCGCCGCCGCCGGGCGCCGCGCCGCGCCGCGCCACCTTGAGCGCCAGGCCGTCCTCCAGGCCGGTCAGCTGGCGCACCAGCGGCAGCGTCGCCGAGCGCCACACGTCCACGCTGGGGTCCGTGCTGTCATTGGTCACGCCGCGCAGCGTGATCGCCAGCGGCTGCGCGCGGCCCCGTGCACGTCAGGTGGGTGTCCCCGCCAGGGGGCGCACGCAGATGTGCGGGGAAGGGGAGAGCTTTTCAGGCGGCACGTCCGACGCTGCTGTCCTGCAGCTCGTGCAGACCACCAGCACGCTCTCTGGACGCCTGCCTGCTGCAACAAGGCCAGCAGTGCTTCCGGCTTGGAAGCTCACAGGAGCCCACCTTCCTGCCAAACAGGCCGAGGCAGACGAGGACCTCCAGGTAGTAGCCGATGCCGCGCGCCGTGCCGCAGTCGTGCACCAGGCCGCCGCCGCCGGTGACAAAGCCCGGCTTGTACCTCAGGCTCGTGCCTGCAGCGGGCGGCAGCGCGCAGCTCGTCTCACAGTGCAGAGAGGCGGCGGCGGCCGCGCGCGTCTCGCCTGCCGGCGCCAACCCGCGCCTGTCTCATTTATCTCCACAATGCAGCCGTTGGTCAGCTTCTCTATGAGCCGGAGCAGGTTGGCCTCAAAGTCGCGCAGCCCCGGGCTCTCGTCGCGCTCGCGGATGCCGTCTATGCGGATGGTGCGCCCGGAGAGCGTCGCGCACACCAGCCGCTGGCGCAGGTGCTGGCTGCCGCGGAAGCGCAACATGCGTGGCTACCTCATGCGGCGCGTGCTCCAGCGTCTGACCGGGCGCAAGCAGAGAGCCGTCAGGCGCAGGTGAGTCACAGTGACAGCTGAACGCCAAGCTTTGCTGGATTGACAACCTGAGAATTTGCAAGCAGAATGTTTACAACCGGGTCAGTCGCAAGAAGTTTTAAGTAAGCGCCAGGGAACGGCGCTCCCCTTTTATGATGAAGGTATTGTCCTTGGGTCAGTCGGAGCAGAGTCGGAGCATAAGTGCTAGGCAGGAGCTCTGCCTGGTGTGAGTGCTTGGCGTCACATCGCCTGTGTTGCGTGGTGTCACACGCAACCTGAGCGCAGTGAGAGTTTCGCTCGCCGTGCGCAGTTGAATTATACACCAAGATGGCGGACCAGCGGCGCTCAGAAGCCTATCGCGCCTGCCAACGGCTCCCTACCTGTCAACGAAACGCGTTGCTGCTGTGGCTGGGTGAGCCCGGAGACGTGGCAGCAACAGGCCAAGGCATCAACGACGTGGGAGATGCCCACAGATGCTCCAAGTGCCCGCCGGGCGCGCAGGCTGCGCCTTGATGCTGGAGCCTGCATTGACGTACGGGCAGTGCAGCGGGGGCGAGGACGGCAGAGGCGCCTGCTCCGCGCCTGCGTCCGCGCCTGCAGCTGCGCCTGCACCCGCGCCCGCAGCCGTGCCTGCGTCCGCGCCTGCGCCCGCGCCCGCAGACGACCTGTACCCGCCGCTGCCCAGCGAGCGGCCACCGTTCTACCTGGGCAGCGCCACGGCTGCGCCTCAGGTGCCGAGCGCTCGCACCGGCGGCCGGCCCCCAGCGCGCCCGCGCGCTGGGCCGCGCGTGACGGGGCCGCGGCGGGGCAGGTCGAGGGCGCCGTCGGCGCGGACGGCCGGTCGCCCTCCATCTGGGACCACTTTGCGGCCACGCCCGGGCGCATATATCAGAACCAGACGCGTGCGCCCTGCTCCCGGGCCTGCCGCGCTGGCGCCTTGCGTCCAGGCTTTCCTCGTCCTCTTGTTACGGTCGAGAGCTGGAGGCCTGGAGTTGGCGCATGACCTGCTGACTGCAAGCAGGCTGCGAGGCTGACTGTGCTCCAACCCTGCAGCCAACGTGACAGACGACTTCTACCACCGGTACCGCGAGGACATAGAGCTCATGCAGGTGGGCGCATGCGCTCCCACACCCCGTTCCTGCGATGCATGACGTCCTGCAGCAGTACGCATGCTCACGCAGCCGCATGCTGCATCCTGGCTTGCCTGCAACTGCTGGTCGGCCACCGGCCCACAGTGGCGGACTGCGGACATGATTGACTGCACCTGGGTCCAGGGTGCTCATGCGGCACCATGAGTCTGACGCTACAGCCTATCCCTACCCTAACCTACCCTGTTAGCGCAGCGCTTTGGCCTGCGCCACTTCCGCTTCTCGGTCGCCTGGCCGCGCGTGATCCCGGGCGGCACCGGCGCCGTGGACGCCGCCGGGCTGGCGTTCTACAGCCGCCTGGTGGACGACCTGCTGGCGGCCGGCATCGAGCCAGTCGTCACGCTCTACCACTGGGACCTGCCGCAGGCGCGCGCCCGGCGCCGCACGCGGCGGGCAGGCCTCTGCGCACGTGCGGCGCTCCAATCTGTCACAAACCTGCTCAGGATCACCCTCGACATGCGTCTGTTTGAGTCTCCTGCAAGCTCCGCCGCTGGAATGCTGCCCCCGCGCCAGTGCCCCTACCAAGGGAGGCTTGCAATCGGGCAGAGCGGTAGCAGCGTGCACCCAAACAGGCTCCAAGCAGGCTCCAAGCAGGCGCCGGCCGCCGCAGGTGCTGCAGGACCGCTACGGCGGCTGGCTGAGCGAGCGCGTCGTCGCGGACTACCTGGCCTTCGCGCGCGCCGTGTTCAGCGCGCTGGGCGACCGCGTGACCCTCTGGGCCACGTTCAACGAGCCCTGGACCTTCTGCTTCAACGGGTATGGCACCGGCGGGCATGCGCCGGGCGTGCCGGTGCGCAGCGACGCCCGTCTCTGTGCCCGACGGCCGCCTGACGACCGAGCATCCCTCACTGCTGCGGGCTCGCACGCCAGGGCGCATGCGGATATGACCTGGCCTAGATGTTTGCATCCGCGCATTTCTGCACAGCGGGGGTGTCCCGAGCAGCACGGAAGGCTCCCTGGGCGTGCACTGAGCTGCGCCGGCGCGCGGCCCAGGACCGCAGCGGCGCCAAGGGCCAGGTCTGGCAGTGCACCGGCAACGTCCTGCGCGCGCATGCGGCCGCGGTGGCCGCCTTCCGGCAGCTGGTCCCCGGCGGCCGGATCGCCATGGCGCTGAACTCGGACTGGACCGAACCCCTCACGTCCTCTGACGAAGACAAGGCGCGCGCCCCGGCGCACGCCGCTGCATGTGCCCTTGCCACATGCAGCGCCGTGCTGTCAAATGCTCGCGGGACCCACCGCTGAATGGACAGTGCATGCGCGCAGGCGGCGGCGGAGCGGCAGATGGGTGCGCGCGCACCGCTCAGCAGCACTCTCGGGTGTAGGGTTGGTGCCAGGCAGCGCTCCGGCGAGGCCTGCTGTGCAAGCGCCCTGGGTGTGGTGGCGGCCGAAGAGGCGGGGCTGCGCGCGCGCGGCAGACTTCCAGATTGGTATATTTGCGGACCCGGTCTACCACGGGGACTGGCCGGCGTCCGTGAAGGAGCGCGCGCCGCCCAACCTGCCGACCATCACGCCCGAGCTGGCATGGCCCCAGCTTCAGACTCTTGCCAGCGCTTGTGTTTTGTGAGCTGAGTGAGCCGTTCAAGCCTGAGAGTGAGCCGTTCAAGCCTTTTGCAAGCTGATGCGCCGCTCCCAATAGTCCATCGCTTGCAGTGTGCAGCGCATGTGAGCTCGGACGCCGAGCGGTGCTTCCCGAGGATGCCGACCCGGCCGCGCGACCGCAGGCGGCCGCCCTGAACGGCAGCTTCGACGTGTTCATGCTGAACTTCTACACGTCCCGGTACGTCTTCGACCAGCCCGGCGCGCTCGGGGAGTGGGGCGCGGGCCGCACCGATGCCGGGACGACGTTCGAGCGGGACGGCCAGCGCATCGGGCCCGACAGCTGCGCGCCCAGCTGGTTTGCCGTCACGCCATGGGCGATGCGCAAGATGCTCAACTGGGTCGACAGCCGGTGCGCCGCATACTTCAGAGGCGCCTTGGCTTGCAATCCATCCGGCACCGCTTGCTCCTGTGCTGAGACCGTAGGCGTTGGCATGCGGCTCTACATGCGCTGCTGGCTGGTCCGCTTGCTCAGCCCGAAGCGCAAGCGGTGCCTGCCCTTGTCATGCGCATGCTGTGGAGCACGCCTGGCCGCGCGCAGGTACGGTCATCCACACATCATCATCACAGAGAACGGCGTCTGTGTGCCGGGAGAGGCGGATGCTGCCCTGCCGGGCGTCCTGAACGACACATTCCGGATCGAGTTCCATCGCGACTATGTCCTCTCAGCAATGGAAGCAGTCAAGCTTGACAAGGTCATCCCCCATGGCGCAGTTGTGTGCTGCGCACGCTGTGTTGTGTGTTGCGCTCACTGCTGGACAGCGCTCAAGCTCTACTGCGGGTGCAGGTGAAGGTGCTGGGCTACTTCATCTGGAGCATCTACGACAACTGGGAGTGGGCCGCAGGCATGGGCTGGAAACCTTGCTCAATCTGTGCTGTTGTTCAACGGCGTGTGTGCAACGGGGAACGGTGAGCTGCAGGCACGAGCAACCGCTTCGGCTTGATCTACGTGGACTTTCAAACATTGCAAAGGTACCCAAAGGCGTCGGCCGACTGGATCTCGCGCTGGTTCCAACGGTAGGTGCAGAGGCGGCGCTTATGTGGTGACACCACAGAGTTGCTAGGTTGCTGTTGCACGCCGTGAAATAATTAACACCCATTGCTAAGGCATGAAGACGTTGCATATTCTGCAGCATACCTGGATGTAAGTTACATGACATGCAGGAGCGAGCCTAACAAAACTTCATGGCACGGCCGCTGAGGCACACAATGGTGTGGCAGAGCTCAGCTGACACAGCTTCACAGCATTCTCTCCACAGCGCACGTGACACGCAGGGCAGCAAAAGCCGTGTCCTCCAGGTGCATATGTCCAGATCGCACTATTTCCAGCCACGCCCCTGCGCCACATTAACACCCAGTCAACTTGTGAAGCAAGAAAAGCAGCAAATTTCTCTCATTGAGCCTGTAAGATAGAGAGATGCAACAGCTGTGCCTAATCTTTGCACAGGCCCGCTCGTGTTGACCAGCAACAGCTTTGTCAGAAACTGTTGGCAGTGTCACCCCGGGCCAGAAGGCCATCTGAAGACCGTCGTGAAGGAGCACTGTTTCTCATCATTCAAAGCTGTGCTGCTCAAGCCATGACTGCACATATCAAGCACTAGAGATGCTGCATGCACTGCAACCTTGGTCGATTATACTCACCCTGGAGCGAGCATCTGCCTCCACAGCCTGGGCGTCTGTTGAGCGACCTGCATCGCACACACTGCCCTGCTTTAAAGCAGCAGTGCTTGGGCTCAAACGTGTCATCAGGTCTGCTGCGCATGCCTCAGACATCCAAGGAAGGATGGCTGCACCAGCTCTCAAGCCCCGGCGAAAGGGCGAAAGCTCTTCAGCGGGCACTGCGAATGGTGTCTGAGAAACGCCCTAAGAGTGTATCATCATCGGCAGCGCTACACATGCGTCCAAGTGGCAAGCACTTGCTAGAACTGCTACTGTCACCAACCTCTGCTCCCTGGATACGGCCACACACCTTGCAGCTCACATGGCCGCACCCCTGACGCGGCTCAGTGTCCAGATCAAGTCCTGAAGAGTCAGGAATGAGGGGCAGGAACGCCCTTGCTGGACAGCTGTCATCACAGCCAGCGTGCACCTAGCACAAGCCCATCAGCCAACACTGTGCTTGCTGTGCCCTCCCGACAATGACCCAGATCCTGACAAGTTGCGAGCACTGTTGCGCCTTGCTGCGAGGTGCAGCAGGCCAGCAATGGCCGCACCCCTGACGCGGCTCAGTGTCCAGATCATGTCCTGAAAGGTCAGGAATGAGGGGCAGGAACGCCCTTGCTGGACAGCTGTCATCACAGACAGCGTGCACCTAGCACAAGCCCATCAGCCAACACTGTGCTGGCTCTGCCCTCCTGACAACGCCCCAGATCCTGACAAGATGCGAGCACTATTGCTTGCTGCAAGGTGCAGCAGGCCAGCAATGGCCGCACCCCTGACGCGGCTCAGCGTCCAGATCATGTCCTGAAAGGTCAGGAATGAGGGGCAGGAACGCCCTTGCTGGACAGCTGTCATCACAGCCAGCGTGCACCTTGCACAAGCCCATCAACTCAACACTGTGCTTGCTCTGCCCTCCCGGCAACAGCCCAGATCCCTGACGAGATGCGAGCACTGTTGCGCCTTACCGCAAGGTGCAGCAGGCCGGCAATGATTGTACCCCTGACGCGGCTCAGTGTCCAGATCATGTCCTGAACAGTCAGGAATGAGGGGCAGGAACGCCCTTGCTGGACAGCTGTCATCACAGCCAGCATGCACCTAGCACTAGCCCACCGCGCAACACCATACTTGCTCTGCCCTCCCAACAACGCCCCAGATCCTGACAAGATGCGAGCACTGTTGCGCCTTGCTGCGAGGTGCAGCAGGCCAGCACTGCGATGAATGTGACTGCTTGGTGGCTCAGCGACCCAGAAATCATCCAGACTAAGTCAGCAAAAGAGGGCAGGAATGCCCCAAGCTGGGTCTGCATTCTTCACCGCCACCAGGGTGCACACTCGTCGAGCAGCACCACCACAACCCAACTTAACCCAAACCATGACATAGCCTGGTGAGACACAACCATACAGGAGTCACACCACCTGCAGGTCTCGCTCTGAGGTATGTATGCTCCACCGGCTGATCCACTGCTCGGCACCCAGCCGCGTTGCAGCGCAGCCATGCATGCATGCACAGGCGAGCGTCTCAGACAGCAGCTCGCTGCGCCATGTGTGCCACGGCCGGCGCGGCCGCCGGCCCCGAGAAACAGCTGCCAGCCCCATGCAGGGAGGCAGCGAGCACAGGGACTCCCCGCGCAGCGCAGCGGAGCTGCGCGCGCGGGGCGGCGGCCGCGCCCGTGCGGGGGCCGGGTAGGTTCGGTCCTGACGAGGCAGGGACCCGGCGCCCCGGCACGGCAACTGCACCTGGCGGCATGCTTCATCCTCGACTCCCCGGCACTGCACAGCATGCCCCCTGCATCACGACAGGCCAGTCTCCCCACACCACCAAGCACGGGCCAGCCCGGCTCACCAGGTGCAGTTCTTCTGGCGGGACTCGCGCTCGATGCTCGACATGTGGCCATGACAGAAGCCCATCGTAGGCGCCATTGCATCTGTAGCACCAACGGCAGAGCATGACCAGCAGTTGGCAGGCTGCCTGAAGGGGAAGCCTGAACAGGAAGCAACATTGGCGCATGACAGGCAGCGCTCAGTGGAAGAAGAAGTCGTTTTGTTTGAGAAGTTTAATCACGGCTGAGAGCCATCAGAAACAGCCTCAGGCTGTCGTCATCGCGCTGCCCCGAGCGACTCGCCTGCCGGCGGCTCAGGCACACACCACACCGCGCAGGCCTGCAGGGTTAAGGTCAGGCAAGGCGGGTGCGCGCGCCAGTGCTCGGTGGATGCGCGTCACGTTATGCCCAGCGATCCGGCGCGCGGCGCAGGCCCTGCACGGGCATGTCGGGGTGCTTATACATGCCCAGTTCATGGGGTGAATCCCAGGCACTGAAACACACCCCAGGCTCTAGCTGCATGAATTGTTGAGCAGACAGCACAGCATCAAACCGCTGCTCGACCGTCATAGCAGCCATGGTGTGGCACGTACGCCATGCATACAGGTCACTCATCACAACGCCACAGGTGCTCCCATCAGGGCGGAAGAGGTAACGGTGGCGGCACCGTTTCCAGGACGCGTCGCCGTGTCTGCGCCACAGCGGGCAGCATTCATCAGGTAGCACTCAGCGAGCTCCTTTGCGCTTGCGCGCTACCCTGCAGCACATGCAGACCATGAGACGCGACGCTGACACGACCCAGGCCAAACCCAATCAGGAAATTTAAAATTTAGCGCAGGCAGTCACTGCATGTCCTGGTCGCTGTCCCAGTGCGCTGCAAGTTCAGGCAGGAGCAGGTCTGCCCGACGCCGTGCAGCGCGCCGCTGTCTATCTGCGGCTGGCTGAACACCGGGGGAGTGCAACAGCGGATGCAGCCCAGTTGCCTGAATTGCCAGCCAACGGGGCGCATGCAGCAGGGCAGGCGGTGCCATGGCAGCCTACACAGCATGATGTGCAAGGGCTGGACGCACCTCTACACGTCGGCGCCCGCGCGTCCGTACCATGCCCTGCCGCCCAGCAGCGCAGGCAGTGAGGGTCAGTGCAAGGGCAGAATGTCCGGGCCAATCGTCCCGAGCTGCCAGGGGGGCAGGCGGGATAGCGAGGCGCGGGTCAGCAGCCGGCAGGGGCCTTGATCAAACTCCCGCCGGCCTCGGTGCTGTGGCTTCTGGGAACGGGCCCCAAGGCACTGACAGGTCCCGAGACCAACTTGTTAGAAGCGCGACCACTGATGCTACGAAGGCAGGCCTGCAGGCCGCAACGCTCAGACAGCCAAGGGAAACACATTCGTCAACAGCCCGAAGGCCTCAGAAACTCTAGTCCGAATGTGTGCATTTCCTCACTGCGTGGCGCCTGACAGACAGTTCTAGGCAGGGTGACAGGTGCGACCGTGCGCTCAAACGGATCAGGCCAGCCATGCGGACTGAAAACCTTTTGCGGCATCAGCTTGCGCTGAATACGGAACACGGACCAAAGTTTTAAGGTCATCATATCCGCAGCCACACAGCGGCAGGCAGGCAGGCAGGAGGACCGGGTTGCTCAGCTAACAAGCATACCTGCATGCTAAACTCAACAGGCCCCATCAGGAAGTGCATTCACCTTGTTGCTGCGCCTGGCAGCCTCGCCTTGACTTCACCATCACTCCTGCGTGGCCCTCAGCCATCAGGCCCTCGTCTTACAAGGCGCGCACTGCCAACAGCAGACGCACTAGCAGCCAGTTGCACACGCAGATCGCTCAGACAGTGTACGTGAGTAAGGAACAAGTTCTCTTCAACGGCGGAGAGCCTCGAAGCGAGCTGGGATTGCTGTTCATGTCATCACAGCGATCTCCCTCAGGCAAGCGTATGTGGAGCCCGGCCCACCAGCCTCTATACTTATAGCTTTTGACTGTATCTACACGAGCATACTTAAAAATGCGTCGCTCTCACCGTAGGAACGCGGCGCCGCCGAGAGTGAGGCGGCTGCTCAGCAGCATGGCCGGTCTTGAAGGCCCGGCAGCGCACACCTTGCCGCCGTTGCGGCTCCCCTGGCCCGACCAGCACAGCAGCTGTTCAGCAGTGCCCAGACAAGCCGTTTTCTGAGTACTGGAGTGTGCAACAAACAGGCTGCAAGAACCACCTGCGCACGTCCCTGTAAACTGTCAACAGCTCAGGTAAACAAGTACAAAGCGGCAAATAGCAGGCCTAAGCACACAGCAAGCGAGGAATCAGCAGGCACACGGCCTTGTCCAATCCTCATTGTTTATCCCTGGCTGCGGGACAAATAGGACAGGGGCGGCACGGAAGCTCATCATTTCCCCACAAGCAGCCTGCCAAGGCACAGCGCCATGCGCGCAGCAGGGAGCGTACTGGGCATGACAGACAAGGGCAGGGGTAGACCTGAGCCTGTGCAGCTGGAAGACGCATGTTGGCTTGCTCCTTGTCGGCCGCAGAGCAGGCGAAATGCATCCACTTGCCGTTTTCTTGTCCAGGACTAGCAAGTGCGGCCCACCCCCAGGCCCCACCCCGGGCCCTTAACCTGCACCCGGGTTGCTCCTCAAGTGCTGCTTGGCACAGTGCTGTTTGGCCCAGAGCCCATAATTGCTGTAGGCTCCCAGGAGGCAGACATTGTTCTTTCTTGCTCTCTGTGCGCTGAGCCCTGAGTTATCTACCTGTCTGGGAATAGCACAGCAGCCGAAGGTGCCTGGAACTGTCATACTTACGCAACCGCTGTGCAGCCGCACAGCCGCGCAGCAGCGACCGCGCCTTGGCGGGGGCCCTGCCGGGGCGTGATGGTCCTGGTGCTCTGCATTGGCGACCTGCACGTCCCGCACCGCGCCACCGACCTGCCCGCCAAGTTCAAGGCGCTGCTCGTGCCCGGGAAGATCCACCACATCCTGTGCCCGGGCAACCTGTGCACGCAGGCGCGCCCGGCGCGGGCGCGCCCGGCGCGGGCGCGATGCTCCGCGCGTGCATATCCTTCTGTGGGCTTCAAGTCGGGTCACAGCCTCAAGACTGACCATGTGCAGCGGCACGCCAGGAGGTGTTCGACTACCTGAAGACGGTGTGCGGCGACCTGCACGTAACGCGCGGCGACTTTGACAACGCGGGCAGCAGGTACCCGGAGGAGAAGGTGCGTAACGAAGCGGCGAGCCTGTATGGAGCTCCTCACGCGCTGGCTCGCGTTTGCCCGCCTGCTGCGAGCACCCGCGCGCTGCGGGCGCCCACACCGGCGGCGGGCGCGCCGCGCAGGTGCTCACCTTGGGCGGCTTCAAGGTCGGCCTCTGCCACGGGCACCAGGCGCGCCGCCGCAGGCCGCTGCCAGCGCCGCTCGGCGCTCCCGCTGTCGCGCGCCCCCGCGCGGCGCCGCGCCGCGGGCGAGCGCGGGCGCGCGCGCGCAGGTCGTTCCCTGGGGCGACACGGACGCGCTGGGCCTGCTGCAGCGCAAGCTGGACGTGGACATCCTGGTGACCGGGCACACGCACGAGTTCAGGGTGCGCCTGGGGCCGCGCTGGCCCGATGGCGCCTCCAGGCGCCGGCTGTTCGCTTCAGGCTGCACTGTGCTAGCTTCTGTTCAGCACCCGGACACACTTGCAGTGGCCCGCTGCATCCTTGCGTGCCAAGCTTCGGTGGACTTTAATCTGCAGTGCGTAGCCCTGCTCTAGGGCTACGCCCGTAAGCAGCCAAAAGTTGGCTAATTCACGGCTGCAATTCCTTTAAGGGGGCTGGTGCTGGCCATGTGGAGCATCGGGAGGCGCGTGCGAGCAGGCGTCCAAGCTGGAGGACCGCTTCCTGATTAATCCCGGGTCGGCGACCGGCGCCTACAGCAGCATGCCGGCCGGCGCCGCGCGGCCCAGCTTCGTGCTGATGGACATGGACGCTGGCAAGGTGGGGCGCGCCCGCTCGCCGGCGAGCTGGCCACCAGGCCCTATGGTTCAACGCAGCAGGCTCTCTGGCTCTGTGCGGTACGTGCAGTGCGTGAGTAGTGAAGGCAGAACGAGCGCGCGCCGCAGGCGTCTGTGTACGTGTATGAGCTGCAGAACAACGACGTGAAGGTCGAGAAGCTGGAGTTTGTTAAGGCGGCAGCGTGAGCGGCGAGCGAGGGTCTGTGTTGGTTTGAGCTGCTTTGTTATCAGCTAGGCCGGCGTCTCGCATTTGGCATCGGTGCAAAGTCATGAAAGGCCTGTGGCAACGCTCTGAAACGATGCACTTGCTCCACTTGCTTGATCTCAAGGCTCATAGAAATTATAATGAGTCCTTTTAAAGGCCAGAGAACCTGATGAGGGCTTGCCCAGCTTGCAAAAATCCTTATCGTCTAGCACTTTGACGTTTGCACGCAAACAGGCGTCACACCGGCAGCAGTCACACGCCCCGCACACACACGAGTCGCGATGGCGTCGCTGGCGAGCCTGTCGGCGCAGTCGTGCATGACCAGCGGCCGGGTCGCGGCCGTTCGGCCCCAGCAGACTCGCGGTGAGGCCTCGGCAGGGCAATGCTGGGCAGAACGACCGGAGCTGGGAACGCAGTGCTTGTGAAGGCCTTGCTGTGGAGGTCATGCATTGAGAAAGCCAAGCTGGCCTGAGCTCTCTCACTGCGCGAGCAGCTCTAGGGCTGCGCTGTGGCTGGGCAGCGCGGGCACTGACCAGCCACCTGGGTGCGGCGCAGGCGCGCGGAGGAGCCTGGTGGTGCGCGCAGCAGAGGAGGGCGAGAAGAAGGCGCCAGCGCCTTCAAAGCCCACCATCGGCCCCAAGCGCGGCTCGATGGTGAGGATCTGGGATCGCCGTGCACTGCTGTTGTCTGCGCGGCTCGGCTGTATGAGACGCAGCAACACTGCACTGCACTGCTGCTGTCAGCGGGCCTCACGGCTGTATGTGATATAGCGTCACCGTCTTGCAGGTGAAGATCCTGCGCCCGGAGTCCTACTGGTACAACGACATCGGCAAGGTGGTGTCCGTTGACCAGGCGCGCGCAGACCGCTGCTGGTGATGTGTGCAGCCTCACCGAGAGCGGCGCCTGAGGCCCGCCCTTGGCGCGCTGCGCAGAGCGGCATCCGCTACCCCGTCGTCGTGCGTTTCGAGAAGCTCAACTACGCCGGCGTCAGCACAAACAACTACGCGCCCAACGAGGCGCGTCCCGCTCTGGCACTGAAGCGCAGGCGTTACCAAGCGTACACGCCACCCCTGTTGAGATGGCAGAGACTGCGGCTGCGGATGCGTGCTGGTTGTGAGCGCCTCTTAAGTGTGAGCTGCAACTGCCTTGCAACTCAGCCCACAAGTAGTGGGCGTGGTAGTGGGTGCGCACGCGACTGCGTGGGCCACCCACTTGCCTGCAGTGCGCCGCACCACACCTGACAAACTTTGACCGCGCAGGTCGTGGAGGTCTGAGCTGCACGGCGCTCAGTTGGGGGGTGGCGCTGCGGGCGTCGAGGCTGGGAAATGCCTTGCCGCACAGTTGGGGTCATATGTACGGTCAGTCGTGGCGCGCGGAGTGCGCAGCGCAGCGCAGCGTGGATCCGCCCTGAGGATGGACCCTCAGGAGACTAGTCTAGGCATCCTGGCGGGCTCTGCGGCACTACACAGCGTCAAGCGCTGACGCAGTTGTAAGCAGTTGTAAGCAGTGCGGTGGGCCAAAGCTCCTTCACCTTGTGCCACAATAAAGCCGTTCAGGCCGCCCGCCAGCACACCCAGCCACACCCCTTGCGACCCCAAACCTGTTGCGAGGCCTGCATATAACTGCGCACATTCAGGCATGGGCGGGCGGCAGAGAGACACGGCTTCGCATGCCCTGCCTCGGCTGCTAGGCATGCCCGTTCTCGACCTGCCACCACAGCGGCGGCGAGGTCGGCAGGCGCTTGGTCAGGACGTCGCAGCCGGCGTCCGTGACGAGCAGCGTGTGCTCAAACTGCGCCGAGCGCTTGCCGTCCTCCGTGGCGGCCGTCCAGCCGTCCGGCCAGGTCACGTCGCGCCAGCTGCCCGCGTTCACCATCGGCTCGATCGTGAATGTCTGCCCGGCCTTCATCACGCCCACCGCCTGCGCCCCCGCCGCCCCGAGCTGTGCGCTATGCGCTTTCTCAAGGCGGACACGCCGTGTGGCCGCAGCGCTGTGCGCCATGAGCCCCATACATGCAGGTGCCTGTACCGCGCGCATGGCACAGGGCATGCTGGCGCGCAGCCACAGGGCGCGGCGCGCGCGCGCGGCCCGCGCGCCTTGTTGTGCGAGTAGTGCGGGATGTTGGGCGCGCAGTGGAACAGGTCGCCGATGCCGTGGCCGCAGTACGACTTGACGACCTGGAAGCCGGCGCTGCCGACGTGCGCGCTGATGATGTCGCCCACGTCCCGGAAGCGCACGCCCGGCTTCACTGCCGCGATGGCCTTGTCGAGCGCCTGCGCGGCCACGCACGGAGGATTTCTGGAGCCCCGAGGCAGCATGCGCCGCGCTCGCGAGGCGGGGCCTCGCATGCGAGCCGCCGGGCCTGCCGCCCTGCCGCCGCGCCGCGCACCTCGGACGTCACGCGGATGAGCCGCCGGGAGGCGTCGTCGGCGGCGCCGACGACGTAGGTCTCGTTCAGGTCGCCGTGGAAGCCGTTGAGGTAGGCGGTGACGTCCACGTTCACGATGTCGCCGTCCTCCAGCGGCCGCCGGTCTGGGATGCCGTGGCAGATCACCTGCATGCGGTGTAGGATATACAGGGTTAAGGGTAGGAATACCCCTATGTAAGGCTGAGTGGCCAGCGAGCACGCAGGGTATGAGCGTGCAACGGGGCGGGCAGGGCGCCTCTAAGTCTGCATGGTTGCACAGAGGACAGGGTGGCATGGTGGGCAGGGCCGCGCGCGCCTCGTTGACAGACGTGCAGACAGACTTTGGGAAGTTGAAGTAGTTCAGCGGCGAGGGGTAGGCGCCCGCGGCGACGGTCGCCTCGTGGACCTGCATGCGCACTGCTTCACCCGCGGCCCGCCCGGCGTGACAGCGGCCGCATGCTTAGTGCGTCGTGCAGTCTTCCCCCGTCAGCCAAGGATGCAGCCCGGCTGTCGGAAACCCTCCCATAACAACACGCAGCGGGGCGCCGCGCAGCGGGGCGCCGCGCAGCGGGGCGCCGCGCGCACCACGCGGTCGATCTCGTCCGTCGTCACGCCCGGCCGCACCGCCGCGTGCGCTTTGTCCAGCACCTCCCGCGCCAGCGTGCACGCCGCGCGCAGGCCCTCGATCTCGGCCGCGGTCCTGATGGGCACTGCGCGCCGCGGCGCGCCCCGCGTCAGCCGGCGCAGCTCTGCGCGGCTCGGAGCGAGCGCCGCCTGCCGCCGCCGCCTGCCGCCGGGGCGGGGCGCGCCTATGCGCTGCTGCTTGTTCTCCAGCTCGCTGGTCGGGGTCGCCGTCTCCGCATAGTCTGGCAGGGGCACGCCAGCGGGCACCTGCGGGGCCCGAGCGCCACCGCGCACGTGAGCCTGGCCAAGGCCGAGGGAGACTGGCCCGGAGAGCTCGGCAGTGTTGCGCCGGCTCCAGAAGCAAGCGAGCGCACCGGGCGCCGCGGCGAGATGGGCGCCGGCCGCAGCGGGCCGGTCCACCGGAACTCAGGCATCGCGATGCTGCGCGCCTGGCCCCGCTTCGTGCAGAACAGCCAGCTGCCGGGGCCCGGCTTGTGCGCCCGCTTGTGCTCCGGCCAGGCGTGCTGCGCGGCGCGCGGCGCGCCGCTCGAGCAGCGGTGGCGGTGACCAGGCGGTGGTGGCGGTGACCAGGCGGTGGTGACCAGGCGGTGGTGGCGGTGACCAGGCGGTGGTGACCAGGCGGTGGTGGCGGTGACCAGGCGGTGGTGACCAGGCGGGCGGGCCGGAGGCGGCCCACCTTGAAGCAGTCCTGGGAGCAGAAGACGCTGGGCGGCTTGGGCAGCTGCAGCTCCCGGCACTTTGGGCACTGCAGAGTGGCCGCCTGCCCGCACCTGCGCGGCCGGCGGGGGCGCGCTGAGCCGCGCCGCTCTCTGACTCACACAGCGGCGGGCCGACCGGAGCACAGCAGCGAGCCTGGGCCGTACCGGGCGCAGGGCAGTGCATTCCTGGCTTCATCCTGCAACGTGTCCTGCGCCATGCGGCGCACCGGGGCCGCCGCTGCCGGCCGCCCACCGACGCCTCCACTTATGTAATGTGCACCCCAGTTTCACCCAGCGCAGCCCCGTGCTACATACGTGCGGCCTGCCTGAAAGCGCTATACCTTGGCAGGCAGGTGCCTACAAAAACACGCACTCTGAAACGCGAGTGCCTGCCAACCAATGTCTGCGCCCACACACTGCTGCTCAGCGCGCAGGTGGACAACTTCGCACTGGTGCTGTCTGTGAGGTCAAGCTAGCTGCTGGAGGACGCTTTTGCCGTACTGACGAGAGGAGAGAGGAGGAGGCCCTGTCAGGGACAGGTTCTGAGAGTGCCATTCCAGCAAGGTGGGCTCAATGTGTAGCTGTTACAAGGCCTGGGCAGCGCCACATCCACTATGAGCCTGCTGGATGAGTGGGACTCTGGGGGGGCCGTGTATGGCGAGGCGGGCGTCAGCGGCGACCTGCTGGAGGATGGAGACAACGAGGTCGCCTCCCCTGCAAGCGCCCAGCAGTCGATATTCGCGCTGGAGACCGTGGAGCGGCACATCTCCAGGTGATGGCGTGACATAGCAGTGCACTGAGTGGCACGTTCTTCAACATGCCCGCCCTCTGCCTGCGCGAGGTATTTACGTGTAGTCTGTGTTCCATGGGCGTCAAGACAAGGCTGCTCCGCCGTGATGCAGGCATGTTTGCACTGATGCGTGAGCAAGCTCCGGGCCGGTGCAGCCGATGAGCTCGCCTGTGCCGCGCAGGGGCCGGGGACGCGTCACCGCCGTGGCGGCCGGCACCGACTGCGTAGCGGTGGTGACCGCGCGCGCCTACCTGCTCCGCTACGACTTCTCGCAGGGCACCACGCCAGGTGCGCGCTGCGGTGTTGCGTCCGCGAGGGCAGACTGCGGTGCTGCGCCCGCCGAGGCCGTCGCACGCCTTGCCTTCTGCGCGCGCTCCCCTGCCAAGCAGGCGCTCGCTGCTGTCTAGGAAGCCGGCTTGCTGAGCGGCGCTGTGCCCAGTGCTGGAGCTGCAGCTGAGCAACGCGGCGGAGGCGCGCGCCACGGGCGTGTGGCTGGACGCCAGCGGCGCGCACGCACTGGTCGCCGTGGTTGCCGGCAACACACTGGGCGCGGCCGCGGAGGCGCACTACGTGCACGCGCGCTGGAAGCGCTCGCGCGTCGTCGGCAAGCCGCGCGGCGTGAGCCTGACGGCCGTCGGCTGGAACGCCGCCCAGGTCACGCAGGCTGGCACAGGGCGCGCGCCCTCCTCCGTGGCCCCGCCCCGCCCCGCCCCGCCCCTTGACGTGCGCGTGGTGTGCGGACGGGTCTGGCACACGCTGGCAACGCAGGTCCGAGCGGTGGCAGGGCGGCACCCTCCGCTCCAACCGCGCAAGCTTCCGGCTGCCTGGACTCTGCTTTGCAGACTGGGGCGGGCCGAGTACCAGGCCAGTGTGCCTCGTCGCCGCCGGGGCGCGGGCGCGTGCGCGGCCCGGCTGCGCGCGCCCGGCCGCGCGCACACCATCGCGGCGCGCGCAGGGAGGTGGTGCTGGGCGACGACGCGGGCGGCCTGCACGCGCTGACAGCCGACGAGCGCGACAAGCGCGAGCGCGCCGCCGCGCCGCTGTACGCGCTGGAGGGCCGCGCGCGCGCGCCGATCACCGGCCTGCAGCAGCACGCGCTGGCCGGCGGCCGCACGCTGGTGCTCGTCGCGACGGCGGGCCGGCTGTACGCGTTCGCGGGCGGCCCGACGCTGGAGGCGCTGTTCGCCGCGTACCCGGAGAGTGCGGGTGCGCAGCCCTGGGTGGCACTTTTGGTCGGCTATCTGGTAAGGTAGGGTTATTGCAGGTTAGGGCGGCGCTGGAGGCGCTGTTCGCTGCGCACCCGGAGAGCACGGGTGCGCGGCTCTAGGCGGGGCTCGGCCGGCGCGCCGCGCGGCCCGCCAGAGCGACGCCGGCAGCGACGGCTCGCTGGCCGCCCGCCGCGCCGGCCGCACGCAACGCGCGTTTTACTGCGTCCATTGCATGCATGGCGGGCGGGCGGCCTCGCGGCGTGCCGCACACGGGGCGCGACAGTGTCCCCGCTGAGCGCCCCCCGCATGCACAGGGGCGCGCGCCTGCTGCATCTCTGCGGGCTCCGCGCATGCGCGCGCGCGGCCCGCCGCCACCGGTCTGCGCATCGCCCACGCGCGGCCCGCGCGCCTGAGCATGCGGCGCGTGGGCATGCCGAGCATGCCGGCTGAGCAAGCGGCGCGCGCGCAGACCTAGCCAATTTCCGCGAGGCGCCCGGCGAGGGCGGCGGCGGCGCGCTGGCCGCGTGGGCGCCGCTGGGCGCGGAGCGCGCGCAGCGCATAGCCTGGGCGGGCGGCGCGGGCGTGGCGCACGCGCGGCTGGCGCCGCCGGCGCCGGCGGTGCCGCCCTCGGAGCTGGACTACTTGGAAGATGTCGCTGTGCTGCCGCTGCCGCCGCCGGCGTCGGCCGGCGAGCGGGCCGCCGCGCTGGTGCGCGCCCGGAGCGGCAGCCTGCATGGGTCCGCCGGGGCCCCTGCCTGCCTGCCCCCAGCACGCAGCCGCACCCGCCGCCCAGCCCCTGCCCGCGGCCCGCGCTGCTGGCGCGTGTCTGGAGGAGCCTGCGCAAGAGCTGTCACACGGGGCCGTTTCTGCAGGGGCGCCATGCATCGCCGGCCGGACCAGGCCATTTGGCATGCAAACATGAGCCGCAAACATGAGCCTCAAGCCACTGCGGGCAATGGCGTACAGACTGTACTGAAGTGTGCGGCTGTGAGTCTGTTGCCCGGCGCGCGGTATGCCCCGTGCTCACCCTTGACATGGGGTAACGTCTGCTTCAAGAACCCAGACGTGGCTCTGTGTCGCGCAGGCGCTGACAGAGTACCACGTCGTGTTGCTGGCCGGGGGCCGGCTGCGCTGCATCAACCGCGTCAGCGGCCAGACCGTGCAGGAGCTGGCGCTGGCGGGCGGCCCGAGCAGCGCGCCCGCGCTCGGCCTGGCGGCCGACGAGGCGGCCGGCACGCTCTACCTGTTCACAGGCACGACATCCCTCTACCTTGTTCGGGAAGAGGCAGGTCTGCTGACGAGCACGCTCTGCCTGTGCTTACAACGTCCTGCAGCTCTGGCTCGCAGGACAAGCTCCACTGGTGCCCTTCCGGGCCTGCTGCCTCACCGGCCTGGGTGTCGGGAACCCGAGGCGCTGCTCGGTGCCGCCTGGCGCCATGTGCCGTGCGGCGGCGCCGGCTGAGACCAGGGGCGGCGGCGCAGGGGAGGGCCTGCACGAGGTGGCGGTGCGCGACGAGGAGCGCGACATGTGGAGCGTCCACCTCGGCATGCGCGACTACGCGGCCGCCGCGCGCCACGCGCGCACGCAGGTCCGGCCGCGCCGCCCCGCTCATTCGTCGCGCCGGGAGCACGCTGCTGCTCCGCACATGCTGCCGCATCGCCACGGCGGCCGCCGCCAGGCTCGGCGGCCGGCCGCCGTCTAGGCCCTACTGACTCGCTGACCCTACACCTAGCCTAGCGACCCAACCCCCAAACCCCCTAAAAACCTGCTAGCAAATTCTGCTGCCGCGCGGCGCCCGCTGGCCCTGCCGTGCTGGGCCGCGCGGCCGCACTGCGGCGCCGGGCCGCTGCTCGGGCCCTGATGTGTGGCCGCCGCGTGCCTGCCCTGCGGGCGTGGTCCGACGGCGCTAACCCTACCCTACCCTGACGGCGGGCGGCCGCGGCGCGCGCGCCAGGCGCAGCGCGACCAGGTGCGCGTCGGCGAGGCGGAGGCGCGCTTCGCAGCCGGCGAGCACGAGGCGGCCGCGCGGCTGTGGGGCGGCACGCCGCGCGCGGGGCCCAGCTTCGAGGAGGCCGCGCTGCGCTTTGTGGACGCGGGCGCGACGGGCGCGCTGCAGGCGTTCCTGCTCGCGCGCCTGGACGCGCTCGGGCCGGACGACCGCGCGCAGGCGCGCCGGCCCGGCGGCGCCGGGTTCCACAGCAGGGTTCAACTGCACAGCAGTAGCAAGGCACGTTGCGTAAGCGGCATCATACATCTGCCCAGAACTGCGAGCGCACCTTCCTTCAAACAGCATAACTGCGCGGCCTCCTAGGATCTGCTCTGTCCAGCAGCGGCAGGCCCGGGCGCCTCCCGTCTCACCAGGACCCGCACCTGCTGGCCTGCGCCGCGCTCGCCGCCGCCGCCGTGCAGCCATCCGGCAGGGGGTGGCGCCGCTGCCCGAGGGGCTGCTGCTGGCGTGGTGCATGCGCACGCCGGCCTGCGTGCCAGCACGCTCACGAGGGTGCCCTGCTCTGACTGTGCGGGGCGGCGCAGCGCGGCCGGCCCAGGCTCCAAGCGCAGCCTGCGCGCGGCCTTGTCCGCCCGCATGTCCGCACGCCGCGGCAGGCGCTCAGCGGCAGGTCCGGGGCCAGGGCCGCAGTGGGAGCCCGCGCGGCCGCAGGCGACCATGGTGGCCACCTGGCTGGTGGAGCTGCTGCTGGACCAGGTCAGAGTGAGGCCCTAACCCTGACCCCATAATGCAGGCGACCATGGTGGCGACCTGGCTGGTGGAGCTGCTGCTGGACCAGATCAACCGCGCGCTGCTGGAGGACACGCCCGACGCGCGCGCCGCCGTGGACGACCTCACCGCCCGCCTGCGCGCCTTCCTCAAGGCGCGCGCCGCGGCCGCCGCCGCCCACAAACAAGCCCTGCCGCGGTAATGCGGCGGGCTGCTCGCTCGCCGCTGCATGCTGCGCGCTGTGTGGCGCGGTGAGCGATCAGCCCAGCCCCTGTTGCGGAGCGCTGCCGGCCATGCGGGGAGGCCAGCCGGTCTGTCGCAGCGAGCGGGGTGAGCTCGCGTGCGGGCGGCGGCGGGGCAGACAGAGAGTCTCGAGCGGCAGACAGAGGGTTTGAGGGTTTTGGGCCCTTGCAGGAGCGCGTGGCGACGCTGGACGTGGGCGCGACGGTGCACCTGCTGGCGAGCTACGGGCGGCTGGACGACCTCATGCACTACGCCACCTTCCGCCAGGTCCGCCCGGCCGCCCTCTCGCCGCGCCGCGCCTCCCGGCCCGCCGCGCGCTCGGCGCATGCTGTGAAGCGGCGTGTGTCGCTGCGCGCGCGCGCCGCGCGTGCCGGGCGCGGCGCGGTTTCGATGTTCGACCCAGCGTCCAGCGGGTGTCGTGGCATGCCGCCAGGCGCACCCGCCCGTGTTGCCCGGCGGGCGGCTACTGGGGCGCCCGCTGGGAGGCGGCCGCCCGACCGGTGCAGACGGTGCGGTCGCCCTGGGGCGCGCGGTTCGCGGCCGCGGCAGCCGCCGCCAAGGCGGACAGGCGCACGCCTGCCGTGGTGGGGGATGCGGCCTGCTGCGCTGACATCACTGCGCTGCAGCTCAGGCTCGCGCCGGGTGGAGATCTGGGGGGCGCGTCAGAGTCGCGCCTGCGGGTGTTGTTTTACGGACAGTGCATGGCGTCCGCGCAGAATGTTGCTGACAACCTGCGTCCACACGCGGCAGCCTGGGAATGTGTCCTTTCCCTACCCTACACCTTTCCCAGGCTGCCACGTGAGGATGCAGGTTCTCAGCAACTTCCTGCGCAGACTGTATGCACTGCCCCGCGAACACCGCCCGCAAGCGCGCCTCTGACGCGCCCGCCAAATCTCTACCCGGCGCGAGCCTGAGCTGCACTGCAGTGACGCTAGCGCAGTAGGCCGCATACCCCACCACGGCAGCCGTGGGCTGTCCGCCTCGGCGACGGCTGCTGCGGCCGCAAGTTGTGTCCCGGCAGCGCCGCTCGGGCGGCTGCCTCCTCCCAGCGGGCGCCCCAGCCGCCTCCCCGCCGCCTGCCGGCGACGGCCGCCGCGGCTACGGGGCCCGCACGGCCGCGCCGCGGCGGATGGCGGCGCGGCGCGCGCCCCCGCCGGCGAGCGGGCCGGCGCGCGCGCGCGCAGGACATCGAGGCGGTGCTGGAGTACCTGCTGCAGCGGCGCGAGGCCGGGCGCGCGCTGGCGGTGCTGCGCCGGCCGGGCGTGTCGCCGGAGCTGCTGTACAAGTTTGCGCCCGCGCTCGTCGCCGCCGCGCCGGGGCCCACCGTGGACGCCTGGCTCGCCGCGCAGGCGCGCCCGCCGCGGCGCCCCAGGCGGCCCGCGCACCGCCGCTCGCCCGCGGGCAGGGCTGTCCTGGACCCTGCACCGGCTGCCAAAATCGAGCACTGCGAGTCGCCGCTACGCTTGCCGCCCACCCTGCTGTGTTTACGGGAGGCGCGGACGGCGCTGCCGCGCGCGCGTCTGAGACGTCTGGCGCCTCGCGCCGCGCGTGCGCAGCCGCCGCTGGAGCCGCGGCGGCTGCTGCCGGCGCTGCTGCGCCTGGGCGAGCCGGGCGCGCCGGCCGGCGCGCGCGCGGACGCGCTGCGCTACGTGCGCTTCTGCGTCGGCCGCCTGCGCTCCACCGACGCGGCGGTGCACAACCTGGCGGCGCGCGCCCGGCCCCGCCCGTGCCTGCGCGGCGCGGCCTGCCCGGCCGGCCCCCGGCAGCGGCCGCAGCCATGGGAGGCTCGCTCTGCTCCGGCGCGCGACGGCGCGTGTCCACGCCCATGGCAGGCTGGGAGGTGGGGGGGCTGCGCATGAGCTATACTGTGCCTGCTGGGTCCTTGGGGCCAGGGGGCCCTGTTTGCTGACGGGAGTGGCACGCGCGCCGTGTGCCAGGACAGGCACAGGATGCAAATGTGGGGTGGCAAACAGGCCGCGCGTGCCGGACAGTATCCCCCGTCTCAACCCTGTACCTATGCCTTGCCCACCCTAACCCCATGCCTCGCAGGTGGCCCTGTATGCGGCCGCGGACGACGAGGGCGCGCTGCTGGACTACTTGAACGAGGCGCGTGACCCGCTCGGCGCGCCGCTGTACGAGCCGCAGTTTGCGCTGCGCGTCGCGCGCCAGGGCGGCCGCCTGAAGGCCTGCGTGCAGCTGCTCTGCGAGCTGGGCCTGTACGAGGTGCGGCCTCCCGTGGGCGCGCCCAGCTGCTTTGTGAAAATTTAAAAGCGTTTGTGTGCATGCTTGCTGACCTATGGGCACCATTCAAAGGGCGACCTCCATGTGCTGGGACGCGCACGCCCCACCCGCAGCTACTTATTTATATGTGCATTCAACTTGCATGTGTTAGGCCCACCGCCATGTGCTGGGCAGCGCACTCCCTTGGAGGACAGGCGCCGCTTATTTAGCCGCGGCCCCGCGGCGCAGGACGCAGTGGCGCTGGCGCTCACGTTCGACCGCAGCCTGGCGACGACCGTGGCCGCGCGGCCCGAGGACGACGAGGCGCTGCAGCGCAAGCTGTGGCTGGCGATCGCGCGCCACCTCATCGCCGCCGCCGCCGCGGCGCCCGACGCGGATGCGGTGCCTGCCCTGCCGCCTGGCCCTGCACCCGCCTGTGTTGTTACCACACCTCGAGCTTGGCTCCGAGCACGCCATGCGGCGGCGCTGCGGGTAACGCCCCGGCATCTTCCTTGTGACCTTCTGCCGACCCGCCCCAGGGGACCATGGCCGGCAGGGAGGCTACTACTCACCCTAGGGCACATTGCATTCGCGCAAGGATCACCATGCCGAGCGGCAGCAGCTGCAGCGATGGCGCCAGGAGCGCGCGAGCGGCAGCTGAGCCGGCCCGGGCGCGGCCGGCGCAGAGCGCGAGCGTGGCGGCGGTGAACGAGGTGCTGCGCGAGGCGGGCGGGCGCGTGCGCATCGAGGATGTGCTGCCGCTCTTCCCGGACTTTGTGACCATCGACGCGTTCAAGGCGGCCATCTGCGCGAGCCTGGAGGACTACAACAGCCAGATCGAGCGGCTCAAGGGCGACATGGCGGACGCCACGCGCATCGCCAGCGCGCTGCGGTGCGGCGCCCGCGCCGCCCGGCCCGCGCGGACGCGCTGCAGACTGCGACGACTGCACGGCGCCGCCTTCAGGGCCATGGAGCCTCGGAGGCCGATGGCAGTAGAGCTCGCTGCTGTGTGGAGAGCTGAGCGTCATGCGGCTGCGGTTGATACACAAGCCCTAGGTGATGCAGATAAATCCAATGTGCCCCGGCCATCCGCTGTGCCCCGGCGCATACAGAGCAGTGTGCAGCCCTGGATCACCTGCGCTACAGCAGTCGCCGCGCAGCGAGCGCGAGGCCGGGCGCGGCCCCGTGCAGGCGCGACATGGCCGCGCTGGAGCAGCGCACGGCCACGCTGGACCTGAGCGAGGCGTGCGCGCGCTGCGGGGCGCCGGTCGGCGCGGCGCCGCCGGCGGCGGCGGGGCCGAGCGGCGGCGCTGTCCCGCAGCTCTATCTCTTCCCCACGGGCGCGCGGCCCCGCCTCCGGCACACAGCAGCGCGCAGGGGGCGTGATTGCCAGGCCGATCATTCAGCCTGGCTTCACAGCATGTTGGCGCAGGTGAATGTAGCCTGTGCAGGAGCGTGACAGCATCATGACAAGGATCCCATCAGGCGTTGTTGCAGAGCGGGATGCGTGCACACCAGCTGAGTCTGAGCGTTGATGTGTGGGACGTCGCCGCAGGCAACGCGTTCCATGGAGCGTGCCTGGCAGCAGAGGTGTCCGACCTTTCGCCGCCGGAGACGGCCGCGCGCATCGCCGCGTTGCTCAAGCGCCTGTCACAGGTGCTGCCCGTTCATGCCAGGCCGCTGGCCGTGCACCTCCTCGGCAGTCTGTGAGGCCGAGCGCTGCCTGCACGCTGTGTGCTGTGCCTGTCGCAGTGGCCGTGAGCGAGCGCTGCTCCGCCTTGCTGAGTCACGCCCCGCGCCGCAGGTCGCCGCGGGGGACGAGAGCGCGCCGGCGTCGGGCGACGCAGCGGCGGCGCCTGTGGCGGACCTGGTCGCGGAGTTTGAGGCGCTGGTCGCGGGCGAGGACCCCTTCAACGGCGAGGTGGTCGTGCGGAACATCGAGCGGCCCTTCATGGACGCGAGTGAGGCCGCTGAAGTGGCATCCTGGCAGCTCTAGGCGACAGGGTGGCCATGCGGCTTGCTTTCGGGCCACATGGGTCCTGTGTGGGCTTGTCATGTTTGGTAAAATGGTTCTGTCCAGGTTGCGTCCAGGTTGTATTGATTTGCTTCAGTGTGCATGCGGTTCTTGGGGGCGAGCCCTGCACCTGCCAGCCGGGTAGGCACTGAGGCGACGAGGCCGCGCAGAGCGCTGTCCCCGTTCTGCCTGAACCAGTCGGTGCGCTGAGTGCCTGCACTGCCGGCCCATCAGCGGGGCAAGGGCCCCGGAGAGCCAGCCTATGCTATGCGCTGTGTGTACCGCAAGCATGTGCGCTGCTGCAGAGCAGCCTATCTTGGGTACAGGGACCAGAGCGGCGGCCCCACGGACCGGTGGGTCTGCTCGGCAGTTTGGTTACCGGCTCGTCAACATTTGTAACTCACGGAAGGCTAATAAGGATCTCAAAGACACTGATGCGCATGTGGTTGCACATGCACAGTAAGAAGGCCTCCACATCAGTGCTTCTGGGCAGCACCATGCAGGGAGGCAGTTGAAGTCGATGTTGAACGCAGCAAAATGTGAATTGCAAGCGAAGGATCTAGTGTCCACTTGCTCAGGCTTTCAATAATACATGTCACACAGACTCGAAGTGCACATGCACACCCACTGCCTGTGTCTGATGCTTGGAGGTGGTGCGTGCGTGAGCATGTAAACCTGCAGGCGGCGCACAGGGCGCCTGCTGGCGTCACACAGGGCACCCAGCAGCCCAGGCAGTGTGCGAGCTCTCCTTCAGCCGCTGCTGCATGGATTCCAGCATGGTGCATCCAGGCGTGGACAGGTGCTCATACTCAGAATACTTCAGCACGAATGCAGGATGCAACTGGACATCAAAATGCAGGTGTTGCTCATTTCCTGCGCCGCAATGCACTGCTCCCTGACTGTACTTTGCGCTAGGCCGTTGCGAGTCACAAGGCATCATGTGCTGCTGGCAAGCAGTCACCCCAGTGCATATGGTCATCGAGACACATGCAAGTGCTCCAGGGCCACAGTTCCACTGCTCACCATCTGTCTCCTACTCTGCCGCCCATGCGAGGGAACGCAGTACTAGTGCTCGCCGCATAGCTCTGCGGCCCGCAGGCCAGCGGGGCAGAGGTGGTCCACGAAGTTCGCCAAACTCTCCCTCTCATCCCACAGGCGCACGCGGCCACCGGCCACGATGCGCACAGACCTGACCTGGCAAACAGGTTGTCGTGGACATGGATATTCGCCCCTGAGCCGTCCCCCTCCAAGCCCGGCAAGCCAGGGAAGCGCTCCAGGAGAGCCTCGTTAATGCTCAACAACATGCCCCCTCTACTGCGCGTCATGCGGAGTGTGTGCAGCCGCGGCAGCCGCCCTGCCACGCCTGAACCTGAAGGCGGCGGCGCCCATCATGGACGTACCCTATGGCGTGCCAGGTGTCTCAACCAACCATCGTGCAGGTCGAGCAGCTCCAGCTCCTCCAGGGCGCCTGGCAGGCACTCGGGCCAGAAAGACTTGCGGCTTCCCCACGAGTTGCTGCGCAGCAGGTGTGTGACATCACAACAGTTGATGCCCACCCTGGTCAGGCGCAGGCCGCTCAAGTCCAAGGCGGGCCGCTCCCCTGGGCTTGGTCAGGCCACAAGCCACAATGGCACGCCAGACAGCTGCAGCACCAACACTCACGCCCAATCCATGCCCCCTCCACCCTGTCCCGCGGCAGTCTTGCGTGTGTGCGCATGTGCGCGCGTGCCGTGCCTGGACGGCGCGCAGGCGGCAGACCACAGCCTCAAAAATGC
>JAABUJ010001037.1_pt1 | contig 44740 bp, 50 predicted proteins | sample 5559131 | NCBI WGS metagenome assembly JAABUJ01 (sample SAMN10711875, study PRJNA513366) | rock metagenome | isolation source: Antarctica rocks | place: Antarctica: Victoria Land, Mt New Zealand nord | collected 2016-01-07
GAGTGGGTGCCGTAGGGGAAAACGTCGGGGTAGTGAGGGGAGAGACAGCGGGCATCGAGGTATCCTTGGAGGGGGCATAAAGTCTGCACCCTCATTATACCACTATCTACAACTGTAGTACTTAGGCCGTCACTCCGCACGAGATGCCACCCGTCGCAGCGGTCGCCCCAGGTGTAGTGCGACGCCGTCGCCTTACTGATCAATGGCGCTGGCTCCTTTCCGCCGGTGCGTGTCGCGCCGACTCTACTGCTATCCGTCATCCGGCTGCCCCGACCGTGTGACCCTTATCATGGCCGCGTCGCCACATCCACATCGTATCTGGCGAAACACGTCAGCTTATATATCATGTTGCGCAGGATCATGCCAGCCGGTGTGCCTGCTCCTACCGCTTACGTACGACCGTCGATGTGAGGCGTCCGCGGCGCTCACGCGGCGACAGCGTCACTATAGGGGTGGAACGTTCATACTGCCCTCGCCGGCAACCACGCTGGATCCGCCGACATGTACCTTGGTGACGCGGCCGTCGCGCTTCTCCGCCGCGGCCTCGATCACGCTGGGGCGACCCATGGCGACGCCCTGATCGATCCGCCAGGCGAACAGGCCCTCCTGCTCCGGCAATCTCCCCGCCAGGACACCGGCGAGCGCCGCGCACGCCGAGCCGGTGGCCGGGTCCTCCGCGATCCCGGACGCGGGGGCGAACATGCGCGCGTAGAGGCGGCTCTCTGGCCGTGTGTCGCCCGCGAACATGAAGATGTGTGGCGACCAGGCCCCGGCGAAGCGCGCTGTCCACTCGGCACGGTCGAGCGCGGCCCGGTCGACCGCCGCCCGATCCGCCAGGTGGGCGAAGCAGAACGGCAGACCCACGCTCGCGAACCATGCGTCCGCCATCGCGCCTTCGGGCAGCGTGAGGGCCGCGGCAACAGCCTCTCGCGCCGGATGGTCCGCCGGGCTCTCGACGTCCGTCTCCAGCGTCAGGCGGGTGACGGTGGACGCGCCGTCGAGCCTGATGTCGACCGCGACCGGCCCGACGCCCTCCTCGAAGACGACGGCTGCGGCGCCGTCGGCAATCTCGACAAGGCCAAGCCGGGCGAGGGCTGCGGCGGTGCCGACGATGGGGTGCCCGGCAAAGGGTATCTCGGCCACCGGGGTGAAGATGCGCACGCGGCGGGTATGGCGGGGATCCTCCGGCGGCAGCACGAAGGTGGTCTCGGCGAAGTTGAACTCGCGCGCGAGGGCTTGCATGGCCCGGTCGGACAGGCCGCGCGCGTCGGGGAAAACGGCGAGTTGGTTGCCGCCGAAGGCCGTTTCCGTGAAGACATCGGCGATAACGAAGCGGTGCGACATAGGCAACTCCTCTATTAGTTCATCTTTGCAATTAAAATGGGTATCGTATGTTGCGATCAAGCGGCCATTTACGCGCGGGAAAAACACACCATCTGGTATACCCTCCGTTATTGCAAAGATGAACTATTGTGTGGGGGCGGCGCTCACACCAGCAGGACGGTCGAGCCGGTGGTCCGGCGCGCTTCCAGGTCGCGATGCGCCTGCGCCGCGTCCTGCAAGGCGTACGTCTGGTTGACCGCGATACGGACCGTGCCCGCGGTCACGACATCGAAGACAGCGGCCGCGGCCGCGACGAGTTCGTCGCGGGCCGCGATGTAAGAGAACACGCTTGGTCGGGTTAGAAAAAGCGACCCCTTCTGCGCAAGGAGGGCCAGATCGAACAGGCCAATTGGGCCGGACGACTGGCCGTAGGTGACCATCAAGCCGCGCGGCTTGACGCAGTCGAGCGAGGTCATGAACGTGTCCTTGCCGATTGAATCGTAGACTACGGGCAGCTTGTCGCCGCCCGTGATCTCCAGCACCCGCACCCGGACATCCTCGCGGCCATGGACAATCGTGTAGCGGCAGCCGTTGGCGCGAGCGAGCATCGCTTTTTCGTCACTCGACACCGTGCCGATCACCGTGGCGCCCAGCGCCGCGGCCCACTGGCACAGGATCAGACCGACGCCACCGGCGGCCGCGTGGACCAGGATGGTGTCGCCGGCCTGCAGGGGATACACCGTGTGGATGAGGCAGTATGCCGTCATCCCCTGGAGCATCATCGCCGCAGCGTCCCGATCGGGGATCGCGTCCGGCAGCCACACAACCCGGTCGGGGGGAATGAGCCGCGCCTCGGCGTACCCGCCGATTGGGCCGACGTAGGCCACGCGGTCACCGGGCGCGAGGTCGGTCACCCGCGCGCCCACCGCCTCGACCACGCCCGCCCCTTCCATCCCCGGTACGAAGGGCAGCGGCTGGGGATAGAGGCCCGTGCGATGGTAGACGTCAACGTAGTTGAGCCCGATCGCGGTGTGCCGGAGGCGGATCTGCCCAGGGCCTGGCTGACCGACATCAACCTCCTCCCAGCGCAGCACGTCGGGGCCGCCGGTCTCGTGGACGCGGATCGCATGTGTCACGTCAGATCTCATCTTTCCCATCATGCTGGTGTTACCGTGCCACGATGTCGATCTCGACCGCCGCGCCCAGGGGTAGCGCCGCGACCGCGATGGCCGTGCGCGCCGGGTAGGGAGCCTCAAACAGGCGCGCGTACACCGCGTTCATCGCGGGGTAGTCCCCCATGTTGGTCAGGAAGACGCCGACCTTGACGACGTCCGCGAACGTCTTCCCGGCCGCCTCCAGTACCGCTTTCAGGTTCGCGAAGATCTGCTCCGTCTGTGCGGTCGCGTCACCGTCGATGAGGCGTCCGGTCACGGTGTCCTGGGCCACCTGCCCGCTCAGAAACACGAACTCGCCGGCGCGCACCCCTGGGGAGAACGGCCCCACCGGTGTGGCGATCTTGTCTGTGGTGAAAGCGTCCCTCGCCATATCTTCATTCCCTTTACTTATTACTTAGGTGTTGTTATGTGAACGTGTGACGCCATGCGTCAGATGACAGGGCGCAATCCCTCGTCGCGCCCTCCGGGAGACGGATCGGCCATCGTGTCGAGGAAGGGTAGGAGCCGCCGCATCCCCTCGGCGATCGCGGCTGGCGTGACACTCGCCACGCTGAGCCGGATGCGGTCCCCCCCATCCTCCCCCCCGATCGTCGAGGCCGGATAGAAGGCCTCCCCCGGCAATAGCGCCACGCCGACCTTGCGCGCCTCCGCCGCCAGGAGTCGTCCCCGTCCCCGCCGCAAGCGGAGCCAGAGGTAGAAGCCGCCGCCAGGGTCGGGGGAGACCTCCAGGACTGACGCCGCGCCACGTAATTCCGCGCACAGGGCGGCGCGCCGCTCCTCATAGATCGCGCGGACGTGCGTGAGATGGCGGTCGTAGACGCCCGACACCAGCAGCCGTTCGACCACGAGTTGCGGGAGCGCGCCCGTGTTCAGATCGGAGAACTGTTTGGCCAGCGCGAGGCGTGCGATGACGGGCGCCGGTCCCGCCAGCCAGCCGACGCGCAGCCCAGGGGCGATCGTCTTGGAGAAGCTGCCCAGGTGGAGGACCAGACCATCGCGATCAAGCGCCAGGAGCGGCGGCGGTTCCGGCCCGTCGGCCCACAGTTCCGCGTATGGTGTGTCTTCCAGGATTGGCACGCCGTGGCGTCGCGCCAGCGCGACCAGGCGCTCACGCCGCGCGTGCGACAGCGTGGCTCCGGTTGGGTTGTGGACGGTGGGCTGGACCACGATGAGGCGCACGCGCCGCCGCGCCAGCACATGAGCCAGGGCGTCGACGCGCAGCCCCTCCGCATCGACCGGCACGCCGATGAGCCGCGCCCCGGCCGCCCCAAAGGTTTGCACGATGCCCACATAGGTCGGCGCTTCGACGACCACCTCGTCACCAGGCTCGACCAGCGCCTGCGCGACCAGGGCGAGTCCCTGCGTCGCGCCGGAGAGGACCATGATCTCGTCCGCCGTGACCGGCGCGCTGCGGCGCCTCATGTGCGCGGCAAGCGTGTGTCGCAGCGACCCGAGCCCCTCGACCGGTCCATAGGTGAGACCATCCGCGCCGGTGCGGGTCAGCGCCTCAGCCAGAGCCGCTTGCACCGCGTCGAACGGGATGACCTCCCCCGTGGGCGTCCCCCCCGCGAACGAGATCACGTCGTCGCGCGTCCCCAGGGCCATGATGTCGCGCAACAGGCTCGGGTCGGGTCCAAGCCCCTGGCCGACGGCGCGCAAACCGAGCAGCCAGGCCGCCGAGGGCATGCGCCCCATGTGCGGCGGCGTGCCGCCAGCGGCGGTATCATCGTGCGTCCTCTCCCGCGACGAGCGCACCACTGTACCGCGGCCAGGGCGCGCCTCGACCACACCGTCGGCCGCCAACTCGTGATAGGCGCGCATTGTGGTCGTACGATTTACGCCAAGGCTCGTCGCCAGTTCGCGTTCGGGCGGCAAGCGCATCCCCGGCGCGAGGGCGCCCGTCAGGACGGCGGAGCGGACGCTGTCGCGGATCTGTGCGTAGAGCGGGGGCGCGCCAGAGGCGCGGTCGAGGGGGATGCCGTGGAGTTGCCCCGTCATGGGTGGTCGCTGCCCGCGCCCCCGCGCTCGACTCGATGGATCTTGTCGTGGCGTCATCTATCTATCCTCCTATTCATTCCTGCCGTTCGCCCGCCGCATCGTAGGCGTCGGGGAGGACTTTCTCCATGAACCGCTCGGGGTGGGCAAGGTCGGTAAACCCACTGTGGCGATACAGCCCATGGGCGTCGCGCGTGGCGAGCACCCAGCGGCGTACGCCTCGGAGCGGCGGATAGTCGGCCACGACGGCCATCAGCCACGTCCCCAGGCCCGCGCCGCGCGAGCCCGGCAGGATGAAGACATCGCAGAGGTAGGCGAATGTCGCATAGTCGGTGACGACCCGCGCCAGGCCAATCTGACCTGCGTCATGATAGAGACCGAAGGGGAGCGAGTGCTCGATCGCGCGCCGGACGACCTCGCGCGGGATGCCCGGCGACCAATAGGAGGTCGTCAGGAAGCCGTGCACGACATCGAGGTCGATCTTGCGCCGATCCGTGCTGATGAGATAGGGGTCCCGCCGCCATTCCTGCCCATCCGCCATGTGTTGATCATCCAACGCCGGTATCTCCTCTCCTCTCCTACGACGGCGAGGCGTCCATCTCCCCCTTTACGCGCGGGACAGCCGCCTCATACCAGTGCCGGGTGCGCTGTGGCCGCGGCTACGACCTCGCCCAGGCGCCGTAGCCCCTCGTCGATCCGCTCCGGCTCCGCGTGTGAAAAGTTGAGGCGTAGGGACCGTCCGCCGTGTGCGCCATCGGGCGCCACTTGACAGGCGGAGCCGGGAACGAACGCGACGCCGCGCTCCAGCGCCGCGGCTAGCAACGCCCGCGTGTCCGTGCCCACGGGCAACGTGACCCAAATGAACAAGCCGCCCTCCGGCCGCGTCCAACGCGCCTCCGGCGGAAAATAGCGCTCCAGCGCCGCGAGCATCGCGTCGCGGCGCTCACGGTAGACCCGCCGCAGCCGCGCGATGTGCCCGTCCAGGTCGGCGTGCTGACAGTAGTGCAACACGGCGCGCTGGGCGAGCGAGTCGGTGTGGAGATCGGCGCCTTGCTTGGCCCGCACTAACCGCGCCATCAGCGGTCGTGGCGCGACGACCCAACCCAGACGCAGGCCGGGGGCAAGAATCTTGCTGAACGTGCCCAGGTAGACCGTCTCCTCGCTACCAGGCAGCGCGCGCAGGGGCGGTAGGTCAGCGCCGTCGTAGCGCAACTCGCCGTAGGGGTCGTCCTCGACGAGGGGTAGCTTGTGTGCGGCGCACAACTCGATCAGGACCGCGCGCCGTGTCAGACTCATCGTCGCACCCGACGGGTTCTGAAACGTCGGGATCGTGTAGAGGATGGTCGGCCCATCGCGGGGGACCAGGGGATCGCGGTCCGGCGCCGTGAGCGCCGCGGCGACGTGGTCCACGCGCAGTCCCTCGTCGTCCATCGGCGCGGACATCATGCGCGGCCCGTAGGCGGCGAACGCCTGGAGCGCCCCTACGTAACTCGGATCCTCCACGAGGACGGTCGCCTGCGGGGACAGCAAGACCTTGCCCAACAGGTCGAGCCCTTGCTGTGAGCCCGTCGTGATCAGGATGTCATCCGGCTCCGCGACGATGCCCCGACGCGCCAAGCGCGCGGCCAGATAGGCGCGCAGGGGCAGGTAGCCCTCGGTCGGGCCATATTGCACGGCGCTACCCCGTCCCTCGCGCAGGGCCGCGTCGAACGCGGCGCGCAAGTCGTCAATGGGGAACAGGTCGGGCGCCGGTAGGCCACCGGCGAAGCTGATGACGTCCGGCCGCGCCGTGATGGCGAGCAGGTCCCGAATATCCGAGCCACGCAAGCGACGGTCGGCGTCGCCGAGCAACGCATCCCAGGGCAGTCCCATAGCTCCATCTCCTCCGTTCCGTCACACGTCGTCCACGGGCGGCCTCGCGCCCAAGCGGATGACGGTTGTTCGACGCGCCGTGTGGCGCGGTCGTGTCCTATAAGCCCTATAAGCGGTACCTTGGGTGCAGTGTAAACCGTCCAGGCGTCTGTGGGAACAGCCAAGAACGCCGTCGGGCGCCAGCCAAGTGCTATCTCGCCTACCTCAGTGTGCTTTGCCGATGGCGATAGCGCCATGATACTGTCGCGTACCGGGATACGGTCAGGCACGGTTGCTCTCAAGCAGATCGTTCCGCTGGAGCGACACCCTGCGCCCGTCGTGCGTCGTGATCACGCCGACTTCCTGGAACCCCAGGCGCGCATGGAACCGCAGCGACGCCGGGTTCGGCGGGTCGAGATTGATATCGCACACCAGGGCCGGGATAGCATAGGCGCGCGCATGGGAGGCCGCATGGGCGTAGAGCCGCGCGCCGACGCGCATGCGACGGGCATGGGGCGCCACGGCGATCTGGTCGATGTACAGGAACGAGGGCATGCGCGCCTGGAACCACGCGAATTCGTCGCCCTCGCACACGTCGCCGGCCGTGTAGCCGATCATATAGCCGGCGACCCGGCCATCCAGCTCGGTCACCATCACGTATGGCGCAGCGGTGAGCGTTGCAGCCATTGTCTCCGGCGTTAATGGGTAGACGCCGGGGCGACCGGCCGTATTGATGGCAACGATAGCGGGTATGTCGGTCGGGTCAGCCGAACGTATCGAACGTATGGTCATAGGAGGCATCTATCAACTCGTCCCCCATCACCCCATGACATGCGTCTTCATCATCTCCGCCAACAGGCGATCCTGCTGGTCGTTCCGCCGCATCAAGTGCCGATAGATCCGCTCCTTATCCGTCTGAGATCGGCGCTGGCCGAGCTTGAAGTTTCCTTCCAAGCGCATGATTTCCATCTCGAACCCGACGATCCCCCGCATCTGCGGGCGCGCTTCATCCAGGGACATCTTCAAGGTCCAGGGCTGCTCGTGATGCCTCTCCGTATACGTGATCGTCCGCACGAGTAAGTCATAGAGCCGCCGCTCATCCTCGACTAGGCGTGGTCGCCCGTACGCATGGACCACGGCGTAATCCCAGGTGGGCGCGTCGTCGTGCTCCTGGATCTCGCGCCAGGATGGGCTGATATAGGCATGCGGACCCTGGAAGATCGCCAGGGCTTCCACCTCCTGGGTGAGCATGTGCCGCTGAGGATTGGCGCGCGCGAAATGTCCAATCAACGTGCCATATTTTCCTACGTCCGCGTCCAGCAGGATGGGCACATGGGTCCCCCACGGACCCTCCTCGTTCTGAGTGATCAGTGTGGCGAAGTAGTGTGTTTGCATGAAATGATGGATTTCCTTCTTGTCGTCTACCTTATATGCCCTGGAGATGTACACCTCTGTTCTCCTTTTCGTCAATCATCACGGGATGGGGGACTTTATCGCGCTCACACCATGCCCGTGAGGCGGTCGTCCAGATAGGCGCGCTTCGCGTCGATGTCGCGCGCCGACGAGAGGTAGCGCACCCAGGCCTCGCGTTCGTGCCAGGCGGGCGCCAACTCCCACACGCACAGCGCCGGCGCGTCGACGCTGGGGCGGACGCGCTGGAAGCCGCCGTCGTTGGCGCTCGTCAGGTCGTGGGTGTAGAGCGTTTCCCACAGCTCGTTGGTGTGACGCCAGACGCAGACGATGAGGTATGCGCGCGCGTCCGCATAGTGCAGGATGACGAAGCCGAGCCCATACCCGAGGTCTAGTGCGCCGGTCTCTGCTTCGGTGTGGATGAACGCCCGCGCGTCGCGGATGAACGCCCGGGGGATAATCGCCTCGCCCCGCCGTATCTCGTACCACTTCAGCAGGCCGTGCGGCAGCGCCACGTCGTCGCCTGGCGTCACGACTCGCGCGTGGTGACGGTACGTCGCCGGGACATGACCGAAGCGGGCGAGGTCGGGCGCCGCATTGTCGTGGGCGACCCGATGACGCGGGGCGGATGTGACGACGGGCTGCTGCTTGCCGGTTATCGTGTCGATGGCGATGTCGATCACGGCCGTGTGCGCGCCGAACCGACCACGGAACGCGTCCACGGTGCGCTCCTTGAGGGCATCCGCCTCCTCGGTCGGCGCGTACTTGCGCGCTAGCACACGCAGCGCCGCCGTCCGCTCCCCCAGCGCGGTCAACACCCGCGCCCGGCCATAGCACAGGACCGAGGCGTAGGCCGTGTCATACTCGCACAGCACCGGGTCTGGGAGCGTGGCCACCACCTCATCGACCTCAACGCACACCCGCGCGTCGCGGGCCAACGCCTCGATCAGGCGGCCCTGGCTCGCTCCGTGTATGATGATTCGTGCGTGCGTTCCCGTGCGCGCGTCCTCATAGGCGAAATTCATGGGGACGACGTAGGGCTCGCCGTCCGCGATCACGCCGACCCGCCCGACGCGGGCAGCGTGCAGGAGGGAGGCGAGCGCCTCCGGGTCGACAATAGCGTGATCCGAGCGCCGGAGTTCATGGTACGGTGGAGTGGGCATAGGGGCATGCTCCTCACGATGTTCAATGATGGGACAGGCTATGCGTGGGGGATAGGGGCGATTAAGCGCTAGGGCGGCGTGATTGTCCGTGGCCATGATAACGTCGTCTGCCGGTGGCTCGGACATGATAAGGCCAGGCGGCTGGGGTCACGCGTCATGTAAGACGGACAAATTCCATCATCCAGTTGGTCTCCCACGTTGCTCCCCCGTCGGCCGAGAACGCCTGTTCCCACCGGCACGAGGTATCCGTCATGTCGGACCAGATGAACCGGCTGACGATGCGCTTGCCCGCGAATGTCTCCTGTGCGACGAACATCCCGCGCCCGTCCTTGAACTCCCCAACCATCGGCGTCTGCAAGAGTCCATCCGCACCGGCCCAATAGAGGCTCCACTGCCGCGACGCAGGATCGTAGAGGCGCAGGGTCAAGCCCTCTTGGCGTCCCGACGCCCTCTCCAGTGTTATCTCGTCAATGTTGCCCAGTCCGCCCAGGACCTTCCGGGCGACCGACGTTCCCTCGAACTCCTCCCAGGACTCCGATCCCGTGAGCCACTCCCGCAGCCGCCGGTTATGAACCGTCCACTGACCGATGAAAAAATCGAAGTCAGTGCGGCCATCCCGCCTCTCGTCCTTCGCGTTCAGCTCGATCACCTAGCTCCCTTTGTCTACTCATGCTGTGCCCCGCTGTGTCTCGACGGTGGCGCCGATCGGGGCGCGTACAGGTCTCCTCGCCAGGTCGGCGTGAGCTGTGTCTCACTGACATACTACGGGAATAAGTGGATGCCCCACCAGGACCACTAGAAGGGCAATTGACGCAACCACTTGGGACGTGTGTACGTCGTCGGGAGCAACCCGCTGGGATCGACGGGCGGCTGCAGGGTATCCGTCCCTCCGTCGCGCTCTTGGCGATGGCGTGCGCCGGCTACGCTCGCGCGACCTGTTAGGTGAGGGACACGACGCGTCGGAGCGCCTCCACCGCCTCGGCCGCGACATCCTGTACGATCCGCGCGGCCGGCAGTTGACGGTCGGCTAGCCCGACACTCTGACCCGCATAGAGCGCGAGCGCCTCCAGGTCCCCCGTCATCCCCGCCAACGGGAGCGTGTCGCTGTACCGCGCCACGGGGCGGCCGTCTTCGTCGGCGGCGACCGTCTCCCCCTCACCGGGACGCCGACCAGGCGGTGGCCTGCCCGCGGCGTCCCAGCGCCGCGCCGTGCTGTTGCGCAGCGCGCGATGCGGCGCGCCCGGCCAGCCGCCGTCGAACAGGGCGGCATAGAGCGTGTCGGTTTCCGTGGCGCGGCGGAGGCGCTCTTTGTACACGGTATGGGCCGCCGCCTCCTCGCTGAGCAGGAAGCGTGTGCCCATCCAGACCCCGGCCGCCCCCAGGGCCAGCGCCGCCGCGAGTCCGCGCCCATCCGCGATTCCACCGGCGGCTACCACGGGCGTCGGCGCGACCGCATCGACGACGCGCGGGATCAGCGAGAGGGCGGCGACATGCCCCCAGACGTGGCCGCCCGCTTCCCAGCCCTGGGCCACCACGACATCGACCCCCGCCGCGACGGCCTGCCGCGCCTCGGCGGCGCTCGCGACCGTGTGCAGGACCAGCGCGCCCGCGTCGTGGACGCGCGCGACGTAGGGCGCCGGGTCGCCCCAGAAGAAGGACACCAGGGGGACGCCTTCCTCCAGGCAGACGGCGAGTCGCTCCCCGGGCGGCCAGTGCAAGACAAGGTTAACTCCGAACGGCCGGTCGGTGAGCCGGCGCGTCGCGCGGAGTGTGTAGCGCACCTCGTCGATGCTTTGCCAGGTGACGGCCAGCATCCCCAGCCCCCCGGCGTTCGAGACGGCCGCGGCGAGGCCAGGTGTGGTGGCGCTGCCGATGGGCGCCTGGATGATCGGCAGGTCGATGCCCAGGAGAGGGCATAGCGGCGTCGATAGCATGACTCCTCCCGTCGTCAAGAGCGGTGTGCGGCAAGCCCCGTGTCCGCTCGATAGTGGCGCCTAACGGGGGAGTGGGCCGAAAAACCCCACGATGCCGCGCAGGCGACCATCCTCCGCGATCTCACCCACATCCAGGCCCTCGCGCAACGTGATGCCGTTCGTGGTGAGTCGCCAGATGAAGCGTACGCGCTGATGATGCCCATCCGGCCCGGCGATCACGTCGAACCACGCCCCCGCTATGCGGCCGTGTAAGGCGCCGATGTGCGCGATGAGCGCCTCGCGTCCCGCGATGTGCGCCGTCGGATCCGTATACGTTCCATCTTCCGTCCATGCCCTCTCCAGCAGGCGTCGCCGTTCCGCCTCGTCCGTCGCGTTCCAGGCCGCCACGTACCAGTCGACCACCTCGTGCGCCGTCATAGCCGTCCCTCTGCCATCTGTCTCCTCCTGACCATAGCGGCGCGACAGGTGACGGCACGCGTTATCCGCGGCGCCACGGGTTCAGCCATCGCTATTCTCGGTGCGCTGCGGCAACAGACGATACGCGCCGCCAGTCATCTCGACGATCCGCTCACAGACGGCGACGAGGCTGTCGCGCACATACGCCTCGCTCGTCGCGCGGTTCCCTTGAGTATAGATGAAGAGGTTCGTCGTGTTCGCCTGCACCTTTGATAGCTCGCTTTGCTTGCAGTTCATGCGGCAGAGCGCATGCGCGTCGTCCACGGCCGCCCATTCCCCCGCGCGCAGGGGTTCTCCGCTGGCAGACCCCAGGGGGTAAAACACCTCCCTTCCGGTGGTTCGCATGACGCGCACCGCGCCGCGTAGTGCATCCAGGTCGTGCGCCGATGCGACGATCAGCCGCTCGACCGAGACCGCGTTGTAAGTGTCCACCACCGTGTTGATCGTCGGCAACGTCCCGCGCCGGGCGATCAGCCGGAGCAGCCACTCAGGCGAGGCTATCGCGTCGCCGTCTGTCGCTCCGACGGCGGTGAACAGGGCGCGGTAGCCGCACAGGATCGGGTCAGCTTCCAGGTCCACGCCAGCCGCGCTCATCACGGCGCGCTTCTTAGCCCGTTCCACGCGGGGGTCCTTCTTGCGGGCCGTGACCCCACGGACGATGGCCGCGTGGAACACGACGCCGAGGGCACGCACATAGGGGTCGATGGTATAGCTTTCCATGCCCACATGATACGGCTCATGACGCCCACACGTCTTGCACAATATTGACTACGTGCACGCGTGCGCATATCGCCCCGGCGTGACCCCCACGAAGCGCCTGAAGCGGGTAGTGAAATGGCTTTGGTCGACGAATCCGGTCGCGTGCGCGACCTGGGCCAGCGGCTGCCCCACGGCCAGGAGTTGTTTTGCCCGCGCGATACGGACGCTTTCCAGGTATGCGTGTGGCGGCAAGCCCACCTCACGGTGGAATGTGCGCAGAAAGTAGAAGGGGTTGAAACCCACGAGGGTCGCGAGGCGCTCCAGCGACAGGTCGTCGGCATAGTGCGCCTCGATGTAGGCGCGGGCTCGCTGGATGGCCGGACGCTCCTGCCCGAGCGTGCGCGGGGCCTGCCGCGTGTCGGCATGGCGCGCGATAAGGCGCCCGAGCGCCCAAAGCAGGCGCGACTCCCGTTCGAGCCCCGGCATCGGGGTCTCCAGACTTCGATGTAGGCGACTGAGGAGCCGCGCCAGGGTGCGGTCGTCGATGACGGCCTGGGAGAAGAAGGGCACATCGCGCGGGCGATCGACAAGGTTGCTCGCCGCGCGCTGGAGCAGTGCGGCCGAGGGATATAAGACGCGGTAGGTGTAGCCGGTCGCGACGGCGGCATAGCCGGTGTGGGCCTCAGCAGGATTTAGGATGAAGATGCCGCCAGTGGGCGTCGTGTGGTTGGCCCCTCGATAGGTGAATCCCTGGACGCCGTCTTCGATGACGCCGATCACGAACTCGTCGTGCATGTGACGCGGATAGGTATGCGTGACGAAGGTGGCGTGCAGCAGGTCGAGGTCGCCCAAACGCGGGTCGCGCCACCACCGCGCTCGTTCCAGTGGCGATTCCATCGCCATGACATCCTTTCGGCCTTGCCGCGCTACCAGCGGGCGGACCGCCACTATGTTTAGCCAATCATCGCCGATCCCGCTGTCTTCGCCCCCGTCCGTGCTTTCGTCATCGACGCCCACTTTTGTTCCCGCGTGACCGCGGCGGCCACTCAGCTATAGCGAATGCGGGGATCGGCCACGGCATACAAGAGATCGGCCACCAGATTGCCGACGAGCGTGAAGAGCGCCGTTAGCAACAGAAAGGCCTGCAGCGTGTTGTTATCGCTTTTCCCAAGGGCCTGAATGAAGTACTGCCCCATACCCGGCCAGCCGAACACGCTCTCGGTAATGACGGCTCCGCTGATGAGGGCAGGGATAAACAGGCCGATGTTCGTGATGATAGGGAGTAAGGCGTTACGCACCGCGTGCTTCAGGATGACCGTCCGCCGGGGCAAGCCCTTGGCCCGCGCCGTCCGCACGTAATCCTGATTGATGACGTCGAGCATACTCGCACGCATGAAACGGCTATCGGCTCCAATACCGACGATGGCCAGCGTCAATGCCGGTAACACGAGATGGCCGGCGATATCCCCTACCGTTTGCCAGGGGTGGGTCCCCGCATAGGCCCAGTAGGGACCGGTGCCGAAAGCCGGCCCGACGGCGTTGATGCCACCCGCCGGGAACACGGGAAACCTGATGGCGAGGATGTAAATCAGGATGATGCCCAGCCAGAAGGTCGGTAAGGAGAGGCCAACGTAGGAGAAAAACGTGAGGACATAATCGTAGACGGTGTAGCGTTTCAGCGCGCCGAGCAGCCCGAGCGGCAGCGCGATGAGTTGTTGGAAGATGTACGAAAGGCCGATAAGCATGATGGTGGCGGGCAGGCGCAGCTTGATCGTATCGATAACAGGTGTACCACTATAGTCCTGGCCGAAGTCGAGGCGCACCGTCGTGTTTACCCAGCGCGTGTACTGCACGGGCAGCGGCTGGTTTAGGCCACGGGCGCTTACGCACGCCTGGAACAATGACTCCGAGTTGGGACTGGGAGTGTCGCGATAGTGCTGACACTGACCGTAGCGCCCTTGCGGCCCGACGTGCAAGATCGCGAAGAAAAGCATCGACAACCCGATCAGGATGATGAAAGCCTGCAGAATCCGTCGCACGATATATGTTGCCATCTCACCACTGTCTCTTGGCTATGTCTTGTTACTCTATACACCCAGTTAGTAGCTAACCAACGGCGGGAACGATGCCTCTGACCGTGCCCTCAGTCGTGTGCCAGCCCGCGTCCGAGCCGGGCGGCGACATATCGCCGCCCGGCCAGCGCTCCCGTGAGCGTCGGATACGGGTCATAGACCCGCGGATAGGGGAAGCGCGCGCGTGGTGATTGGTGATAACGCTACACTTCCGCACCCTGGATGGCGTGCTTTCGGATCATCGAGTGACCCCCGGCGCATCATCACAACGGTGTCATCGGGCTACGACTTGAACCACTCGTATGCGTTCCATTCGTTGGTCGCCTGCGAGGGGTTTGGCCGATAGGGGCCGGATGAAGTCATCCACCGTGAGCGGAGCGCCGTCCGACCACTTCAGGTTGGGCTTGAGCCTGTAGGTCACGAGCAGCTTGCCACCGGCGATCTTGACCTCTCCGTTCCTGGTCGAGGGTACGTTCAGGGCCAGGTCGGGTTGATAGGTGAGATGGTCATCCAGGAGAAACAGGGTGTCTTCCATGGTACCGCCGCACACCTCCTGCTGCACCCCCGAGGCCGTCGCGATGGGGTTGCATCCGTCGGGGAATTGGTAGTCCGTGATCGTCACCGTGCCGGACGCGGCGGCGACACGGACGTAGTTGGCGGTGGCGCTATGTGCTGTGTGCGCGCCGAGCGCGACGCCAGCGAGTACCGCAGCGGCGGTGATGCGCAGGAACTTTTTATCTATCATCGAATTGTTACCTCCAAAAGCTGCCAAATCCTACCGATATACTACAGAGGCGAGTGGACGCCCTGTAAGGGCCACTAGAGGGGCAAAATGCACAACCACTTGGGTATGCCTATCGCCGGAACCGACGCCTCAGGTTTGACTGTAAATCGCCCAGGCCGCCGCGAGAACGGCCAAGGATGCCATCGTAGCCCATCCAATCGTCATCCCGATCAGACTCTCGCCCTCTCAATCACGACATTCGGACATCCCTTACCCCTTTCGTCGCATGTCCGCCGCACGGTGAGCCAGCGCGCCGTACGCCCAGTTTGGTGGGCTGCCGGAGCGTCCTTTGGCCGTTTCCCATCGAGCCCCCGTGGTTTATGCTAGCGAAATGGCGTGAGAAGGAGCGCGTTCCCCGGCCCTTTACCCCGCCTTGGCCTTGGCGGGGTGGCATAGCGTGACGCGGAACGGCGGACAATAGCCCGGCGTCGGTGAGTGAGGTCGGTGAGTGAGGAGGGTAGTGGGGACATGACGTTAGCGGGACGCCTACGATCAGAGCAACGGGAAGAAGCGGCCGTGTCTCCCGACGATACAGAGAGGGGGGACCCCGCGCCCCTGCGCCTCTTGGTCGGCGGCGGCGCGGCCCTGGCTGCGGCGATGGGCATCGGGCGCTTCGCCTACACCCCCATTCTTCCCGCTATGGAGGCGGCGGCCCATCTCGACACGAACCAGGCCGGGCTCCTCGCCTCTGCTAACTACGCCGGCTATCTCGCCGGCGCGCTCGCGACCGCTACTATCACTCCGCGCGCCGCGCGCGGCCGCGTCCTCGTGGTGTCGCTCCTCGCGGTGGTCGTGACGACGGCCCTCATGGCGGGCACGACGAACCTTGCCGCCTGGGGCATCATCCGCTTCTTCTCAGGGCTGGCCAGCGCTGGGGTCTTCGTCCTGGTGTCGGGCATCGTCCTGGATGCGCTGCGCCGGCAGAAACGCGCGTCCCTATCCGGCTGGCTCTTCAGCGGCGTCGGCGTGGGGATCGCGCTGTCGGGGCTGGTCGTCCGCGTCGCGGGCGGCGCGCTGGGGTGGCGTGGCGAGTGGCTCGCGCTGGCCCTCCTCGCCGCCATCGCCATCGGTCCCGCATGGCGCTGGCTCCTGCGGGACCACCGCGCGGCTGCAACGACGGCGCAGGAGCGGCCTACCCCACATCGCGCAGTGCGCGCGGCGCTGGTCCTGCTCCTCGTGGCGTATCTGCTCGAAGGGCTGGGCTACATCGTGACCGGGACGTTTCTGGTGGCTATCGTCGACCGGATGCGCGGGCTGGGCGGGTTCGGCCCGAGTGTCTGGATCGTCGTCGGGTTGGCCGCGGCGCCGTCAGGCGTCGTCTGGTCCAGATTGGCGGCGCGCCTCGGGTACGCGCGGGCGCTCGCCCTGGCCTACGCGGCGCAGGCGTGCGGGATCGGCCTGCCGCTGCTTGGGGGGGCCGGACCCGCGCTTGTCTCGGCCATCCTCTTCGGGGGGACATTCATCGGTATCTCGGCCCTGACACTGACCCTGGCGGGGCAGATCGCGCCGCGGCGGTCCGCCGGCCTCATCGGGTTGTTGACCGCCGGTTACGGGCTGGGCCAGATCGCCGGCCCGATCCTCGCCGGGGTCCTGGCGGGCCGCGCACGCACCTTCGGTCCGGCCCTGACGGCGGCCACGGCGATCGTCCTTCTGGGGGGCATTCTCGTGGCGGCGGTGCAACCGTTCGATTTCTCCCGAGGAGATCGAAGGGATGAAAAATGACATGGGGGAAAGCGGGGATAACGGTCTCACGATCCAGCGAACGACGGGTGGTGAGCGTCCTCCGCCGTGCGTCGTTGGGGTGGAGCGACGGTCTGACGCGCGGCCTGCTCGCCACGGTCCGGGTCGCGCTGTCCTCGTGAGCGACAGTCGTAGTGCAACGAAAGGGATAAATTGATGGCCGAACACCGGATCGTTATCGTCACCGCGGCGAGCCGCGGAATCGGAGCGGCGTGCGCCCGCGAACTAGCCGTGCGGGGATATACCGTCGCACTCATGGCCCGCTCCGAGGAAGTCCATGACCTGGCCCGCGATCTCGACGGCTTGGGTTACGTCGGGTCTGTCACACGGGAGGGGGACCTCACGGGGATGGTTCGGCACACCCTCGATGCCTACGGCCGTATCGACGCGGTCGTGAACAACACAGGCCACCCAGCCGCGGGCGACCTGCTCGCCCTAGACGACGCGCAGTGGCACGAGGCCTTGGATCTGCTCGTGCTCAACGTGGTGCGCATGGCGCGGCTGGTGACCCCGACGATGGAGCGCGGAGGCGGGGGCGCCATCGTCAACATCTCCGCCTTCGGCGCGGTCGAGCCCGACGCGGCCTACCCGCTCTCCTCCGCGCTGCGCGCCGCCCTCGCGGGTGTGACCAAGCTCTACGGTGACCGGTACGCCGCTGCGGGTATCCGCATGAACAACGTCCTGCCCGGCTTCGTTGACAGCTACGAGGTCGCCGAGGGTCGTCTGAGCACGATCCCCATGCGTCGCCCGGCGCGGGTGGCCGAGGTGGCGCGCGCCGTGGCCTTCTTGCTGTCGGACGACGCCGCCTACATTACAGGTCAGAACATCCGCGTCGACGGCGGCCTCACACGGTCGCTGTGACATCGCGAGGTCGATGACAACAGCCGGGACGACGACGTCGCGGTGGATAGAATAGAGTTGAGGAGAGGATACCCATGGACATTCATCCACGCACAATCCACATCCCTGAGCAGACGCTCACCGACCTGCGCGACCGGCTGGCGCGCACCCGCTGGCCCGACGAGGTGGAAGGCGCGGGGTGGGGATACGGTATCCCGCTCGGATATATGAGAGAGGTGGTGGAGTACTGGCGGGACGGCTTCGACTGGCGGGCGCAGGAGGCGCGGATCGATGCATTCCGCCACTATCGGGCGGACATCGACGGCTTCGGCGTCCACTTTATCCATGAGCGCGGCCGCGGTCCTGCCCCGCTGCCGCTCCTGATCACCCATGGGTGGCCGAGTTCTTTTGTGGAGATGCTCGACCTGATCCCGCTCCTGATTGACCCTGGGGCGCACGGGGGCGACCCTGCGGACGCGTTCGATGTGGTGGTCCCGAGCTTGCCGGGGTATGGGTTCTCCGATAGGCCGACAGAGCGGGGCGCTCCGGGCCCGTGGCACGAGTTGTGGGCGCGGCTGATAGAGGGTCTGGGCTACGCGCGCTACGGAATGCACGCGGGCGACGTGGGGGCGGCCGTCTCGAGTCGACTCGCGCTCGCGTATCCCGACCGCGTGGTAGGCTATCACACGCCCGAGCCGCAGATCATGCCTGGCCCGTACCTGGGGCCCGGTGCGCGCCCGCTCACCGACGCCGCGCGCGCCTACAGGAAGGTGCAGGAGCGCTTCAGTGACGTGGAAGGCGGCTATCACCACATCCAGGCAACCCGGCCGCAGGCGCTAGCGTACGGGTTGAATGACTCGCCCGCGGGGCTGGCCGCGTGGATCCTCGATAAGTGGTACACCTGGACGGCGCCGCCGGGCGGGGACTTGGAGGCGAGCTTCACAAAGGATCAATTGCTCGCCAACGTCACCATATACTGGGCGACGCAGACAATTAACTCCGCGAACCGCACATACTACGCCAACGGGCATTGGCGCAACCCGGACGCGGACCCCGACGCCTCCTCCGTCGGCCTGGACGAGCGCATCCAGGCGCCAGTAGGGGTGATCCAGGTCGCGACGCAGCCGGTCGAGCGACCGCCGCGCGAGTACGTAGGGCGCATGGCAGCGGACCTTCGCCACTGGGTGGAGCTGCCTCGCGGGGGCCACTTCATCGCGTTGGAGGAACCCGCGCTCGTGGCGGAGAATATCCGCGCCTTCTTCAGGCCATTGCGCTAAGATGGCCCCCAGCTGGGATGGAGCGGCACGTTCTGATGCCTGCATTCCAGCGTTCCGGTACCGAGGTACTGGCATCCGGTTTGCCGCTCGGCCTCTTTGGTGGGCTACTAGCGCGGCCTTTGGCTGTTTCCCAGTGGGTTCCCGTGGCCTATGCTGATGAGGGGAAACCCATCCGACATATCGATATATGGAGAGGAGAATCGACGATACCACTGACCCGCATTTCGCTCAAGCGTGGCAAGACGCCCGCGTACCGGCAGGCGCTCATGGACAACGTCTACCGCGCGATGCGCGAGACCTTCAACGTGCCGGAAGACGATCTCTTCATGACGGTCTCCGAGCATGATGACGGCGACTTCCTGTACGGCGCCACCTACCTGGGAATCGCGCGTAGCGACGACCTCGTCATCATCCAGATCACGGCCGCCGATACGCGTACGACGGACCAGAAGAAGGCGCTCTATCGGCGCATCGCGGAGCGCCTCGCCGCGGACCCCGGCCTCAGGCCGGAAGACGTCTTCATCAGCTTGATCGAGGTGAAAAGGGAGAATTGGTCCTTCGGCCTCGGCAACGCACAGTATGCATGACCGCATCATCCTGTGGAAGGATAGACGCGCGAGGATAGAGAGGACACGCTAGCGAAAGGATGGCATGGAACGATGGCGAGGAGTTACCGCTTCGTGCAGGTCGATGTATTCACGGATCGGGCCTTCGGGGGCAACCAATTGGCGGTGTTTACCGATGCGCAAGGGTTGACCATCGACGAGATGCAAACGCTGACGCGCGAGATGAACTACGCGGAGTGTAGCTTCGTATTCCCCTCCGACCATCCCGACGCGGTCAAACGGGTACGCATCTTTGCCCCGGCGACGGAGCTGCCTCTGGCGGGCCACCCAACCGTGGGGACAGCCTACGTGCTCGCGTGCGAGGGTGCGATACCCCTTCGTGGCGACGTGACCGAGGTCACGCTGGCGTTAGGAGTCGGGCCGACACCCGTCGTGATCGAGCAGCGCGACGGCCGACCGAGCTTCGTTTGGATGACCCAGCCGGTCCCGGTGTTCGGGATGGTGCGCGACGACCGGCGCCGTGTGGCAGCGGCGCTCGGGGTGGCGGCGTCCGATCTGCACGAAGCGTGGCCGCTCCAGGTCGTCTCGACGGGCGTTCCTTTCCTCTATGTTCCCCTGCGCTCACTGGCTGCGGTCGCGGCGTGCCGACCCGACGCCGCGGCCCTGGCCGCGCTATTCGAGGGGGACACCCCGGCGGCTCTCCTGGTGTTCGCACTGGAGACGTTAGCGCCGGACGCGACGGTCCATGCGCGCATGTTCGGTCCTCACGCCATGGGTATCCCCGAGGACGCCGCGACCGGCGGCGCGGCAGGGCCACTCGGCGCCTATCTTACCCGCCACGGCGGCCTATCCGCCGGACCAGGGGCGCGATTCATCGTCGAGCAAGGTGTGGAGATGGGCCGCCCGAGTCGGATTCATGTTGAGGTGTATCGTCGAGGAGAGGGCATCGCCGGACCGCGCGTCGGCGGTCAGGCCGTTATCGTGGGCGAGGGGACAGTGTTTTGGGACTAAATGGTCCATCTCGGGAGCCGGCCGGTCACGCCACTGCCCCCTCTCCTCGCGACTAGTCACGTCCCCACCGTGACGGTAATGCAGACTTTACCGATATGCTGCCCGCTTTTCAGATAGTAGAGGGCAGCGGGCGCATCCTCGAAAGCGAACACGCGGTCGATGACGGGCCGCAATTCATGCTGCGCGATCGCGTGGTTCATGCGCTCGAACATCGCCCGCGACCCCACCGCGACATCCTGGATGCGCGCTCCGGCGCTCAGGTTGCGGATGTCGAAGGTGGCGGCGAAGCCGGCCAAATTCCCCACGAGGCTGATCAGGCCTCCCACGCGTGTGGAGCGGAGGGAGCGATCCAGCGCGCCGCCCAGGATATCGACAACCTGATTGACCCCCTCGCCTCCCGTCGCCTCACGGACCAGGCTGTCCCACTCCGGCATTTCGCGATAGTTGATCACGGCGCCGGCTCCCAGCGCGGACAAGCGCGCGATCTTCTCGGGGGTACTGGAGAGTGCAATCACCCGCGCGCCGGCCAGGAGGGCGAATTGCAGCGCGAAGAGCGCGACGCCGCCCGTCCCCTGCGTGAGGATCGTGTCCCCGAGCTGCGTGCCCCCCTGCTCGATGACGCTGTTCCACGCCGTGAGCGCGGCAACCGGCAACGTCGCCCCCTCCTCGAACGACAGGTGCTCTGGGAGATGTACCAGGGCGCGCTCGGGCAGCGCGCGATATTCCGCGAGCATGCCGTCCACGCTCCGGCCGCCCATCCCGGTCACCGCGATTTTCGCGGCGTCAAGCGGGCCGTCCATCCAGTTGGGGAAGAAGACGCTAGCCACGCGGTCGCCCACGCGTACGCGTGTCACCCCGTCGCCGACGGCGACGATCTCCCCCGCGCCGTCCGAGACGGGGATGCGGGGACCCGTGGGACGCCACTGCGAGTGCCCCTCGATGACGAGGAGATCCCGATAGTTCAACGATACGGCCCGCACCTTGACGAGCGCCTCGCCCATGCCAGGGCGCGGGTCAGGACGCTCAACCATGCGCAGGGCATCGATGCCCATGTCAGGTCCGGTCAGCCATGCTCTCATGCGACGTCCGCTCCTCTCTCATCTCACATCTTAGACCGCGCCTGTGGATTTCCCACGCGCCGCATCTGTTCCCAGGATACGGCACGCCTCCATCGCATAGAATAGAGTTTGATTGGGAAAGACATGGACATACCTTATGATATGAGGAGTTAGCAAGGAAATGGCTCACGATATGAGCAAGCTGCTGGACGGCACGAATTGGCGCATCCTGGAGGAGTTGCAGGATAACGCGCGCATCTCGTTCGCCGAGCTCGGCCGGCGTGTGGGATTGTCCGTGCCTGGTGTGACCGAGCGAGTGCACAAGCTCGAGGATGCGGGTGTGCTCACCGGCTACCACGCGGCCGTCGACCTCAAACGCCTGGGGCTCGTCACACGTGCCGTGGTGTCGGTGCGCGTGGGTGGCGCCTTCGACGCGCAGGTCGTCGTGCTTGCGCGGGAGATACCGGAGGTGGTGCGCTGTTATCGCGTCACGGGCAGCGACTGCTACCTCCTAGAGCTAGCGGTCGTCACAATGGAGCGCCTCGAACAAGTGCTGGACCGATTCCACCGCTGCGGGCAGACGACGACGTCCATCGTAGTGTCCGCGTCGATGGACCGGCGGAGCATCACGCGAGCCGCACTGCTGGGCGATGATGTATCGTGACGTGTGTCGCGTCGCGGTGGCTCATGTTTCCACGTTTGCTCACTAGAGGAGATGTGACCCACGGCCGACGTAGGGCGAGATCGCCAGCCGTGGACAAGCCAGTCGTATCCCATCTGTATACTACGGATAAGTGGACGCCTTAACGGACCACTTGAGAGGTAATAGTACATCCACTTGAGGAGGGATGCATGACGTCGGGGCGAGCACCTGTGGATCTAGACCTGCCGCTGCATCTCGATCGGGCATCAGATCGTCCGCTGCACCGGCAGATCGTCGCGCAGGTACGGGACGCCATCTGCGCAGGGCAACTCCCCGCCGGCACGCGCCTCCCCTCGACGCGGAGGCTCGCCGCCGCTCTCGCGGTCACGCGCAACGTCGCGGTCGCGGCCTATGCCGACCTCATCGCCGACGGATATCTCGCGGGCTCTCACGGATCGGGCACGTATGTGGAGGTGACGTTGCCCCCGTTCCCGCGCCCTGTCCTGCCGGCGCCGACCCACACGCCGCGCTGGCTCCGCGTGGAGCACGAGCCATCCATCGCCGACACGTCGTCGTCCCACCATGGCATCGACTTCCGCCCCGGGATACCATCGCTCTCCCCGTTGGCGTCGGACCCATGGCGTCGCGTATGGCGGGACGCTGTCACGGCCCCACCGCCGGCGGAGTATGGCTCGCCCGCCGGACTCCCCGCCCTCCGGGAGACTATCGCAGGCTACCTCGGGCGCTCGCGCGGGCTGGCCTGCGGGCCGGACGATGTCGTCATTACGGCGGGCGCGGGTCACGCGCTCGGCCTCATCGCGCGCGCCGCACTCGCGCCAGGCGACACGGCGGCGCTCGAGGAGCCGGGCTACCCGACCGCGCGCCGCGTGCTCCGCGCGCACGGCGCGCGCCTCCTACCCGTGCCGGTCGACGGCGATGGCCTGCGCGTCGATGCCCTGCCGCGCGGGGCGGACGCCCCGATCCTCGTGTACACGACCCCGTCGCATCAGTACCCGCTCGGCGTACGTCTGTCGCTGGCGCGGCGCCTGGCGTTGCTGGAGTGGGCGCGGGCGACCGACAGCCTCGTCGTGGAGGACGACTACGACAGCGAGTTCAGGTTCGACGCGCCGCCGCTCCCGGCGCTCGCGGGGCTGGGGGCAGACGGCTGCGTCGCCTATATCGGCACGTTCTCCAAGGTGCTCACGCCCGCCCTGCGCGTCGGATACCTTGTCGTCCCCCCGCCGCTGCGTCGCCGGGTGGAGGAGATCAAGCGTGCGGCTGACGATCATACCCCCTGGCCGGTGGAGCAGGCGCTCGCGGCGTTCATCGCGGGCGGCCACCTCGATCGCCATATCCGGCGCATGCGTCGCCACTACGCCCAGAAGCGCGCGGCGCTCGTCGCGGCGCTGGCGCCGGTCGCGCCCGTGGCGACGGTGCGCGGCCTGGAAGCCGGCCTGCATACCTACCTCGAGCTGCGACCCGACCTTGACCCGCGGCGCATCGTCCAGCGGGCGCATGACCAGGGCGTGGTCGTCACGACGCTCGACGCCTATTACGTGGCCACCCCGGATCGTTGTGGGCTGTTGTTGGGGTATGGTGGCCTCGACGAGCGCGATGTTGCGCGAGGCGCACGCATCCTGGCGGACGTGATCGCACGGGAGGCGCGCGCGACCCGTGGCGGCACGGAAGCCCCGTGAGTTGCACGGCTTGTGACGCCAATGCCAGCGGGGCAGGGTGTGCTCAGGCTTCTCCCTCCGTCGGAGGGGCGCCGTCGAACGACACGATATAGCGTACGAAATCATCGGCCGTAGCGAAGCGATCGTAGAGCTGGCGCGCTACGGCGTTGCTCTCCCGCGTCATCCAATAGAGGCGTCCCCAGCCCTGTTCGCGCGCGAGCAGAATCAGGTGATCGATCAAGGCGCCCCCGACGCCGACGCCGCGCGCCTCGGGGCGGACGAAGAGGTCGTCGAGGAGGCAGGCGGGCCGGTCGCTCCAGGTGTAGGGATGGAGGATATAGTGGGCGAAGCCGAGGGTGTTGCCCGCGCCATCCGTTGCCAGGAGCGCCCAGATCGGGCTTGTGGGGTCGAGGACACGCGCCCAGGTGACCGCCGTCACCTGGGCGGATAGGGAAACGCCGTAGAAGGTATTGTAGCCCTCCCACATCTTCGCCCAGGTGGTGTTGTCCCGCGCCTCCGCTGGCCTGATGATCACGTCACACGTCATCTCACATCCTCTCGTCTGTTGCGCCTGTCGCCCATAGGACGCCGGTCGCCTGTCGGCATGCCAGGGACTTGGCCGTGTCTGTTGACGCGGATTGGCTCTTGTTATCCTATCATCACGCAGGTATCGTGGATGGTAAGGGGCGACAAGGCCCCCACGAGAAATGCGGAATGAGCGATCTCGTGGACGCGGCAAGGCGGGGATGATGAGGTTCGTGGGATGACGTTGGACGATACGCCATGTGAGAGGGGACGACCATGCTGGAGATGCGACCGAGTTGCGAACGCTGCGACAAAGACCTCCCCGCCGACGGAAACGGGGCCATGATCTGCTCGTTCGAGTGCACGTTTTGCGCGGAATGCGTGCGGGACGTGCTGAGCGGGATATGCCCAAACTGCGGGCTCTGCGCCATTCTCGGTGAAGCCAAAATGACCGCAAAGCCCCCGGTTTGAGCACGCTGCCCCCCTCTTTATAGGCCCGCGAGGTCGCTACGCAGTGAGAGGTTGATAGAGAGTGGGCGAGGTATTCGCATCCGTTGGCCAGGACACAAGATGTAGTATCCACAGCCGTCTTTCCCCCACATATAGCCAACCAAGCTCCCACATCAGCTTCACCGAGAATGGCGCAGAACCAAACTGCGGCGGCGGATTCGAGCCCCGCCCGGCCCGACCGACCGCTTTGCTGCCCCGCCACCCGGCCTCGACGAAGCGGGTGTTCAACCCCATCGGGTCAGACCACACCCCAGAGACCCTCTCTGTCTCAAAGGGATGATAGGACGTGAGGCGTGGTTTTACTCCCAATGCCATGATGGGACGACTCGAGGGGCGCACCCTATGAACACGCCGGTCGTCATCCGCCATATTCACCCCCATGAGGGGGCAGCCCTGCGCGATATCCGGCTGGGCGCGATCCGCGACACGCCGGACGCGTTCGCCGTGTCGCTCACCGACACTCTCGCTCATACCAATGAGGGCTGGGCCACATGGGTGACCCAGAATGCCACGGGTGACGCGAACATTATGTATGTGGCCGAGGATGCGGGGACGTGGATCGGGATGACCGGCGGTATGCGCGACACGTCCCAGCCGGAGAAGACCGCGCACCTCATCTCGATGTGGGTCGATCCGGCGTATCGGGGACGGGGGCTAGGTCGGCAATTAGTTGAGCACATTGTCGGCTGGGCGGGACATCGCGGCGTGTGACGGCTGGAGCTATGGGTCACCGAGCATAATAGCGCGGCGGCAGACCTGTATGCGCGGTGTGGTTTCACGACGGTGGGCGAGAGCCAGCCCCTCCCCTCGAACCCTGCCCTCGTGGAACGAAAGATGGCGCGTGACCTATGACAGGCTCCAACGCGTCATTACTGTCATGGACGTAGCTCACTAGCATCCGCTGCAAGTCCTCGCGCATCGCCTGACGCCATTCCATCGGCTCCACCAACTCCGCCCCTGGTCCCAACCAGCGCAGCAACTCCAGCACGGTCGCGCGGTTGTCCTCGCCGAACGTCATCACAACCGTCTCCTCATCGACCTGCTCAAAGCAAGCGTGGTGATAATACCAATCGCGCTGCAAGCGGTTGGCCTGCGTCCGCGACAGGCAGATGGTGACCGGCGCGCGCTGTCGCCAGTGGTCCATGGCGTCCCGCAGCCAGCGACGCTCCAAAAGCCCGCGCACGTCGAAGGCGTCGTGATCACCTTGGCCAGCGACACGCGACCGCAGCAGTCGGATCTCTGTCACGCGATCCGCACGCCACACGCGCCGTGTGCGCGGCGCGCCGTCCGGCTGTCCAGCCACATACCACCGATCACGGTCCCACAGCAGGCCGAGGGGGGTGACGACAGACTCCTCCGCTTCCCCCCGATAGGGCGAGTTGTAGCGCAGGCGCACCGGTACGCCGTCGAGGATCGCTTGCAGGAAGGCGCTGATCGTCGCGCTCTCCTGCCCGGCGAGCCGGTCGCCGGCTGGGTCGGTCATGGGAGGAAGGACGTCGCGTTCGGGGTGGAAGATGTCGTCGGGCAAGGCCTCGAAGCCGATCAGCGCCTCCGCGCGCTCCAGCACGGCGCGCGTCGGCGCGGGGGCGGCTGCCAGGAGCTTGCGCGCGACCGTGTCGAGATCAGCAGGGAAGGGCCTGGCCCGCAGGCGTCGCAGGAGCGTGAGCCCGAGCAGCAGCGCGATCGCCTCGCCCGGCGCGAACATCAGCGGCGGTAGGAAGTAGCCGTCCACCAGCCGGAACCCGCCCTCGCGTCCGCGCTCCGCGTAGACGGGCACACCCACGGCCTCCAGCGTCTTGAGGTCGCGGTGGATAGTGCGCGTCGAGACCTCGAAGCGGCGGGCCAACTTCGCCGCCGGGATCACCTGTCCGCTGCGCAGGAAGAGCAGGATGCCTAATATTCGGTCGAATCGATCGGTCACAGCTACCCTCTTTCGTGAAACATGACGACCACGTTGCGTATCTGTCCATCCGTGTAATCGGTCCGGGATATGGCGTTCCCCCTGCCAGCATAGCACGCCTCGCCGATTATGTCACCGGCTTTATATCTTGACTGGTAACGATCCTTTCGCCTATAGTGGTGTTACTGGCCGTTGTTGTATGGCGGTATTAGAGGCGCGTTAGACCGCCGATCAAAGGAGTGAGGAGGGACGATATCTTCACGTCTATGGCTCCCAGTTCTATTGAATCGTGTCGTATGATGTGCTGTGGAACCTGCCGTGACTGAGAGGCGGAACTGGGCAGGCGGCGACTGAGGTAGTGCCAGAGAGAGGACGTCGTACGGGGGTTATCCATCACCAGGCCGTACCCAACGGCGTTATCTCGTGAGGAAAGATGGGACATGACCGCGATTCGTGTGCGGGCGCAGGAGCCGCAGGATGTCGAGGCGTTGGCTGATATTATGACGGCCCCGACCGTCCTGGTCGATACAACACAGATCCCCTATCGGTCAGTGGATTGGTGGAGAGAGCGCCTGGCGTCCGAGCCCGAGACCCACCGCCTCGTCGCGGACCGTGACGGCCAAGTCGTCGGGGGCTTAACGCTTCGCGTGGAAACATCCCCGCGCCGACGTCACGTCGGCAGCTTTGGCATCATGGTGCGCGCGGGCTTCCAGGGGCAGGGGGTGGGGACCGCGCTGATGGCAGCGATGATCGACCTGGCGGATAACTGGCTTGGTGTGCGCCGGATCGAATTGCAGGTGTATACGGGCAACGCCGGCGCCATACATCTTTACGAGAAATTCGGCTTCGTGATCGAAGGGACGGCGCTCAAGGTCTTCCTGCGCGACGGTATCTATGCCGACACCTATATGATGGCCCGATTGCGCCTATGAGATGGAGCGCGATGGCGGGCGTCTCGTCGTTGTATGGCGGCGTGGCGCCGAGTTGGCGCGCACATTGAGCGTTCATCATGTGCAAGGGCTATCCCGGCAGTGGGAGAAAATCGCGCGCCGGGGCGGGCGCGCCCTCGCCCTGTTTACCCTCGAGCATACGGTCATGCTAGTATGTCCGCAAGCGAGTAGTTTCGATGAGGAACGCGTGCAGCGCGGATGACAGTTCCTCTGGAGCCTCCTCGGCCATGTGATGACCACAATCGAACGCGTGGCCGCGGAGGTCATCGGCCCACGGACGCCAGACGTCGAGGACATCGCCGTAGAGATCCTCCATGTCGTCTTGGGATGCCTACAGGACGAGTGTCGGGCACGCCAGGCGCCGGCCAGCGCGTCGGCCATCGTCGTCGTGCGCGCGGTCGATGCCTAGCCCCGCACGGTAGTCTTCACACATGGCATGGACCGTCGCCGGGTCGTGAATCGCCCGTTGGTAGTCCTGCCACACCTCCTCGCCCATTCGCTCACGATCACCCCGATACCACGCGTCGGGGTCCGCGCAGATCACGCGCTCCGCCGGCTTGTCTGTCTGGCCCAGGAAAAACCAGTGCCACCAGCGCCGCGCGAACGTGGCGGTGCAGCGGGCCAGCGCGTCCCCGATGGGTACATCATCGAGGACGGCCAGGTGGCTAACCGCGCCGGGGTGGTCTAGGGCCAGCCGGAAGGCGACGTAGCCGCCACGATCGTGCCCCACCATGGCAAAGCGTTCGTGGCCCAGGGCGCGCATCAGCGCCAAGCAATCGCGGGCCATGGCGCGCTTGCTGTACGGTTCATGGTCGGAGGTCGTCGGCGGCTTGGAAGAGGTCCCGTAGCCGCGTAGGTCGGGGCAGACCACGGTATAGTGGCGCGCTAGCAGGGGAGCGACGCGATGCCAGGTGGCATGAGTGCGCGGGTGGCCGTGTAACAGCAATACTGGAGGACCAGAGCCGCCATGGCGTACGGTGAGGATAGCCCCACCAGTGGCGACGCGGTCCAGTGTGAAGCCCTCGAACATCGTCTTGTCTCCGCCTCTAAGAGATAGCTGTCTGAGTGAGAAATGTGCGCTCCGCGCGAAGATCAGGCGCGTCGTAGACCCTGTGCGCGGGAGGCCGGCTCATTGTACGCATGTTCGTCCCGAACGTCGGCCACGTACCTCTCGCCGCGGTGCAACATGACGATGAGCGCCCATCGGGCCATCCCGCATGCGCATGGCCCGTTGCTGTCGCGACGTCATGAGCGTGATGGTGCTGAGGCTAGACCGGACGAGGGCGATATTCTGGTCTGTCGTGAAGGTAATGGTCGTATGACGCGGCGCGATACATGCCCTATCCATCGCCTCAAAGATCGCGCCACATCGGGCGGGTGTCGAAGTCCACGGCCGTGACACCGTGATCGCGCTCCGCCGCAGCGATCAGCGCCCGCGCTGGCTCCTCGGCCGGGGTGTCCGCCGCATATTCCTCGACGCTCTCAATCTCGCCCCCACCGCCTACGCCCCCGCGGATCGTCACGATGAGTGTGCCGTCACGTCGCCGTATGATGAATACACCGCCGCTGCGAAGATCCCCGAAAAGACCCCAGCCGAGCGGCAGCGTGGCGATGCGCTCGACCAGGGTCATCGGTTCCCGCGGCCGGGGACGCAACGACTCTGGCGTTCTATGCGCGAGGCGTCCGAGTAATAGTCCAAGTCGGCTCATCCGTGCCCCGCCTGGTGCCGTGCGCCGGTAGGCGCGCCGCCCCATACCCCTCAACCGAATGCCAACGCAGCACCCCGCCACACGTCCACACCGGCAGTATACAGACACAGGCACAGCCAACATGTCCGGCGCTCGCCGCGCTGTATGGTGTTGTGTACAATAGACAACGCGCTTGTTTCCATCCGATCTCTCATACATCATCAGAGATGATACACGATATCCCCTGTCCCCTTGTGTCGTTCGTTAGCGGCGGTGCGCCGGCTCGCGGTCGTAGATCACCGTCGGGTTGGCTGCGAAGGCCGGCACTACAACCTCCGGCCACCAGGCCGTCACCGCTCGGCAGCATGGCAGGTAGGCCGGGAGCCGCTCCAGCAAGGAGGGCCACCCCGCCATTTCCTCGTGCAGCTCGACGCAATGCCCGTCCCGTAGCCACAGCGCCAGGCAGACGCGATCGGTGACGATCAGGTCGCGCTTCCAGGCCATGGCATTCGTCACGTCGCGCCACTCTCCTTGAGCGCGGCGGGGTACCGTGCGACGATTTGTCTCGTCCACCGCGAAGCCCGTGGCATCGTGGTGGACGATGGTCCACTCGATCGTGCGCATCTATCCTCCCAAGGCTTTCAGCAGTGATCGGGCACGTTGGCGTGCGATTGTTTCATGGCGATCCCCTGGCGGGTCCACCGACCGGCCGCCTCGGAGGCCGGCCTCACAGGCCAGCGCCATGACCCGACGGACGTGGTCCGCCGCGATGCACGCCGCCCTCGGCCGCGGCGCGGCGGGATGTTTTGCGCGCGAAAGACCCGCGCCTTATTTGACGAGAAAGAGGGCGATAGAGAGATGAGGCCGGCTATGCCGGCGAGGTAGCTCCTCATTGCCCCAATCCCCACCTCAAAAACCTCGCTACATACTATCTCATGCTTGGGTGGTCAAGCTGATTAGGTGAGAGCAAGAGTGTCGAGGCTGGACCGGACGAGGTCGATATTCTGGTCCGTCGTGAAGGTGATGTCCCGCCGCACCCAGCCCGCCGCGACGTAGAGACGCCCGTTCTTGACGGCGACCAAAATCGTCACGTCGCGATTGACGTAATGGCCGACGCCCTGGTTGTCGAATACTTCGGTCTGCGCTCGGTCGTTGTGCGCCATCAGCCAGGTTTGCCCATTGAGGCGGATGGTGGTGTACGCGCTCGGATGGTTGACCTCCCCGCCCTTCAAGTACGGCGCCATCTCGCGGTCGGCCACGGCGCGCGGGTCGGCGTCCGCGCCGGTCGCGGGCCGTACCTCGACGCCGAGACGGACCGCGCCGTCGCTCATGCCCACGTCCAGATCGACGCCCGCCCCCGCGCCGGTCATGGGCGTCCACTGCGCGGGGTAGCTCAGGCTGTAGCCGTTGGTCGCACTGACGTGGCGCGTGAAGCCGTCGACGCCGACGGCCGGAGCCGGCCGCCGATCGACCGGCGCCCGTGGGTCGAGGGTGAATGAGTTGGCGCTGATGTCCTCCAGTTGGGCCGCCCAGCGATGGGTCGCGAAGTAATCCAGGGCGGCCGCGCGAGCCAGCGGATAGTACGGCGCGAAGAAACGTGGCGTGACATCGTGGTCGTCGTTGCCCGGACCGATGATATAGTCCCAGGTCAGGAGAAGGTAGATCCGGCCGCGCGCGACCGTCACGGCGGCCTGGGCATCGGCCGACGCCGGGGTATTCTGGTCATCGAACAGGATGGTAGTGGGTGTCGCCACGACCCACACCTGCCCCCCGCTGCGCCGCGCCGCGTGCGCGACCGGCGCTAGCACATGGCCGAGTTGCTCCAGCGCGCGGTCGGCCACGGTTTGCAGGGCGGGCCGCGCGTACGGCGTCGCCCCGGCCGGGCGCACGTCCACGGCCACGAAGGCCTTGTGGTCGGGCGCCCGGACCGCGAAGGCGACGCCTGTGGCCGGCCAGGGCGTCCAGCGCGCGGGGTAGTCGAGGGCGAAGCCATTGGCAGCGTCGCGCTCTTGCGCGAAGTTGTCCAACCCGACGGACGGCGCGGGGCGCACGTCGTCGGGCGCGCGGGGGTCGATGGTGAGGCCGGCGAAGCTGCGCTCGATCGTCGCCTGCGCGCTGTGCAAGGCGCAATTCTTGTCGATCACGGGGGGGAAGATGTCACGCGGCACCTCCGGGCACCGATCTGGGTTGCTGTGTCCCGACGCTGCGACGACGGCGCGGCCGACGGGTCGCGCATCCCCCGAGACAGCCGGCGCCACAGGCCCCGCAGCCGCCTCGGCCGGGGGCTGGTCGGGACGTTGCGCCGGCCCACGGGCACTCCCCTCCCCGACGGGCGTGGGGGTCGCCGCCAGGGGCGCGGCGGGTTGTGCCGCCCGGTCGTGCGCGGGGACGGCGAACGGGAGCGTGATCGGCGTGTCGGTAGGCGTGGGCGGCGTCGAGTCCGATCCCGACGCGTTGGGCTCGGGGAAATGGATCTCGCGGTCATACACCAGGCCGGCGAAGGCGTAGAGGCGGCGATGGCGGGCGGTCACCAGGACGAGCATCCAACTACTGACCTGGAGCTCGCCGCCGTGGTCCAGCGTGGCGAGCGCCACGCGATAGGGCACGCCGTGGATGACCGCGTGCCGCTCGTAGATCTTACCCGAGAGTATCTCGTCCTCCTGCGCGATGATGCGGTCGGCCACGGCCTGCAGGTAGGCGTCCGAGGCGACGCGGTCGCCGAGCGGGGAGACCAGCACGCCGATGGCGGCGGTGCGGTCGGGCGTCATCGCCGTGAGGTCGGCCGCTGGACCAAGCGGAAGCCAGCGCACGTCGGGGATACGGGTCCAGCCGACGGGGAGCGGCAGCGTATAGCTGTATGGCGCGCTGCTGTAGCGCGCCATCGTCGGGAGTGTGGCCGTGGCCACCGTCGCACCGGCATTGACCACGGGAACTGGGCCAGTCGTCGTGCCGATCGCGACCAGAACAAGCACGAGATACACCACCGGATGTTTGAGCGCGGATCGCATTGGTTAAGCCCTCTCCTGTGTCTTGATATGCGCACGCTATCATGTGATAAGCCAGATTCATAGCAGCGAACGGCCCAGTGGACGTCTAACAGGCCAACGACCTTTGCACGGCGTCGTCGTTCCACTCCAGGCCGCAGCCGGGGCGGTCGGGCGTCAGCGCCTGCCCGTCCACGATGCGCACCGGCTCCGCCAGGATGGGGCCGACGTGGTCCAGGTACTCCAGCCAGTGGGCCGTTGGCGTCACACCCAGGAGGTGCATGCTGACCTCAGGGAAGGCGTGGCTCGACGCCGGCAACCCCGCCGCCGCGACGAGGGCGGCGGCGCGCAGCCAACCACTCACGCCGCCGAGCTTCATCACGTCGAGCATGGCGTGGTCGGACGCGCCCGCCGCGATGCTCTTGGCCGCGTCGTGCGGCCCCCACCAGTTCTCCCCGAGTTGGATCGCCGTCCTGGCCGCTTGTGCAATGTGGGCGTGCCCTGCAAAGTCGTCGGCGCGGGTCGGCTCCTCAATCCAATAGAGGCCCTCCTCATCCAGGACGCGCGCCCGGTCGATCGCGTCGGGGACCGTGAGGGCCTGGTTGTAATCGACCATCAGCCTGATCCCGTCACCGACGGCGCGCCGCACCGCGCGAATCGTGGCGAGGTCCGCCGCGAGGTCACCGCGCCCGACCTTGACCTTGAGCGCCGTGAAGCCCCGGGTGAGCATCTGCTCGGCCTCCGCGGCGGCGCCGTTGGGGCTCATCGTGCGCAGGCTGGCGTAGGCCGGGATCGGCCCCGGCGCGCCGCCGAGCAGCGTGACGAGCGGGACGCCGCAGGCCTTGGCCCGCGCATCCCACAGCGCCATGTCGATCCCCGCCATGGCGATCCCCGTCAGACCTTGTGGACCGAGCAGGCGAAAGTGCCGCTGGAGTGTCTGCTCGACCGCGCATGGTGCGGCCGTGGCGCCCGTGAGCAGGGGCGCAAGGTTGGCGACGAGGAGGGCGAGCGGCCCGAGCGCCACGGGCGCGTAACAGCGCACGTAGCTCACGCCGGTGACGCCCTCCTCGGTCAGGAGGTCGATCAGCACGAGCGGGGTGCTGGTCAGCGCGCCGGCCGCCGTCTCCATGGGACGCTGAGGCGCCAGGTCGACCGCGCGGGCGCGGATGTCGCGAATGGTCAGGCGGGGATGGGTGTCCATGCTCATCTGCTCCTCATCGTGTCCTTGCGTCCTTGTGATCCACCTCGACCGCCGCCACCACCCGACGGGATTAGGACGCGCATTGAGCGAGGGCGGCGTGGTCTGGACAGGGTGGACGCGCGGCGACCAACGATCCTTGTCCACCGCCACTATAAAGGATGGGGGCGTTACTAGTCAAAAGATGACGCCGGTGATCACATACTATCTCGTAACCGGTTTTCCCGTCATCGGTGACAGCGTACAGCCCGGCGCCCGTATAGCCGCTCTATCGTCAAGGCAAGACCGATGTGCGCCGCTATAACAGCTCCATTATACTTGATTTATGTTGATGTAAATCAATCGTTAACCCAGCGCTAAGGAGCATGAGAGACATGGACACTGGTACCGCCGCCGTGGCGCTTCCCGACGATCCCCGCTGGGATCACAACGTCGTCCCTGGGTTCGGTGACGTGCGCATCCACTACGTGCGCCGAGGGCACGGCGCTCCGATCCTTCTGCTGCACGGCTGGCCCGGCTTCTGGTATGACTGGCGCCGCGTTATCCCGGCGCTGGCGGCGGACGCCGACGTCATCGCGCCCGATTTCCGCGGCTTCGGCGCCTCCGACAAGCCCGATCTGCCTCCCGCCGAGGCCTATACACCCCACGTGCTCGCCGCCGATATGCGCGCGCTGCTCGACCATCTCGGCATCGAGAGTGTTGTGGTCGCGGGGTATGACATCGGGGCCACCATCGCCCAAACCCTTGCGCGCACGGCCCCGACGCGGGTGCGCGCCCTGGCCCTCTTCAATCCGCCCTACCCCGGCATCGGACCGCGGCGCTTCGAGCCGGCCGTCCAGGCGGAAGCCTGGTACCAGCATCTTCATGCGCTGCCGTGGGCGGACCGCTTGATCGGCCACGACCACGACACGGTGCGCCTGTATCTCGCCCACTTCTACGATCACTGGATGGGGCGTACAGAAGCGTTGCGTCCGGAGGAATTCACGGCAATCGTGGACACCTACGCCCAACCAGGCGCGGTGCGTGGGAGTATCGCCTACTACCGCGCACGGGCGGGAGTGCGGCTGCGCGAGGCGAACGCCGACCCAGACGCCCTGCGCATCGCCCAGCCGACCATCGTGCTGTGGGGCGAGGCCGATCCCGTGGCCCGCTCTGCCTGGGCCGACCGCCTGCCGGAATTCTTCTCCCATCTCACGCTGCGCCTCCTGCCGGGTGTGGGGCATTTCGTCCCGTTTGAGGCCCCCGCCGATGCTATCGGTGCGATACGCGCCGCCCTCGCGGCCTCGCCGTCATGACAGGGCGAGGCCGTGTGCCCCGCCGCCCTTGACGATCACGCCTGCATGTCGTATTGTGTACTCAGTAGTACACAAGAGGGGGATGAGGGTGGGACAAGCGGAGCGGCCGGGACGCACGGGGCCAGGGCGGCCGAGCGACGCCAGGGAGCGCCTGGTGCGCGCGGCCACCTCCTGGATCTTCGCGCACAGCTATGCGGCGGCGAGCGTAGATGAGTTGTGCGCGCAGGCGGGGGTGGGCAAGAGCAGCTTCTACCACTTCTTCCCGAGCAAGCACGACCTGGCGCTCGCGGCCCTCGACCACTACTGGGCATGGTACCAACGGCGTCACCTTGCCCCCACGTTCGCGGAGGACGTACCACCCGAGGAGCGGGTCGGCCGGCTCTTTGAGTTGGCCTATGCATCGCAGCGCGCCGTACGGGACGCGGCGGGACATCTCTCGGGCTGCATGGTGGGGAATATGGCTTTGGAGATGGGCGCACAGGACGAGGCCATCCGCGCCAAGGTCGACGGCATCCTCGCGGAGTGGACCGGCTATTTCGAGCGCGCGTTGCGTGAGGCCGTGGACACAGAGGCGTCGCCATGGGTCGACGTCCCGCTGGCGGCGCGGGCGCTGCTTGCCTACCTGGAAGGGGTGATGCTACTGGCGAAAGCGCACAACGACCCCGAACTCATCAAGCGCCTCTCCATCGGCGTACGCCCCCTATCGCTGCTTGGGAGTGACACGTCGCCGCCGTGACCGCCTTTTTTTGCCGCTTTTGTGTACTAGATAGTACATAATGGATGGGTTGTCTACGGGCAAGAATGGGGGAAGGGATGGGAATCAGGACGACGGCTGAGGCGCTGGCACGGCGACGGGCAGACGCGTCCCAGCGGTGACAAGAGGAGCTACTCAATGTTTGAAACGAATGATACACCGGCCCGAGCGCAGGCGCCATCCATGGGCTGCCCCGTGTTCGTGCTCCGCCGCCAGATCGGCGCTGTACGGTCCATAACGCTTCCCGACGGTCTCGACCTTGTGACACGCCCGATCGCGCCGGCGGATAGCTGTGCGCTGCAGCGCCTGTACGGCCGCCTCAGCGCGCGAACCATCTACTTCCGCTTCCTGGCCGTGGTCCCCGTCTTGACCGACGAGCGGGCGCGCTATTTCGCGCACGCCGACGGCGTCGACCGTGTCGCTCTTGCGGTGTAAGACCCTGACCAGCCCGCGGACGTGATCGCCGTCGCCCGGTACCACCGTGACATGACCAGCGTCTCATGCGCGGAACTGGCCGTGGTGGTCGAGGACCGCTGGCAGAATCGGCGCATCGGATCACTCCTGATCCGGCGCCTGATCGATCATGCGCGCGACGGCGGCGTCAACCGTCTGTACGGATCGGCTGCCGCCGAGAACAGGCGCATCCTCCATGTGCTCCAGCGCCTCGACCTCCCGATGCGTGTCACGCGGGATGGTTATCTCAATCACGTCGATATCCAGCTCTCTGCAGTGGAGTGACCGAGTACATAGTGCCAAACGCGACAATACGTGCCCCTTTGGGCTCCATGTTTCACGAAGGAGGGTAGCTGTGACCGAGCGCTTCGACCGGATATTGGGCATCCTGCTCTTCCTGCGCAGCGGGCATGTGATCCCGGCGGCGGAGCTGGCCCGCCGCTTCGCGGTCTCGACGCGGACCATCCACCGTGACCTCAAGACGCTGCAGACCGTGGGCGTGCCCGTCTACGCCGAGCGCGGCCGCGACGGCGGGTTCGGGCTGGCCGAGGGCTACGTCCTGCCGCCGCTGATGTTTGCGCCGGGCGAGGCGATCGCGCTGCTGCTCGGGCTCACGCTCCTGCGGCGTCTGCGGGCCCGGCCCTTCCCTGCTGAGCTAGACACCGTCGAGCGCAAACTCCTGACAGCCGTCCCCGCGCCGACGCGCGCCGTGCTGGAACGCGTGGAGGCGCTGATCGGCTTCGAGGCGCTGCCCGACGACATCTTCCACCCGGAGTGCAGCCCCCATCCTCCGGTGACGGACCCGGATAGTGGGCTAGTCATCGGGCAGGAGAATGAGAGCGCGACGATCAGCGCTTTCCTGCACGCGATCCTCGACAGCACCCAGGTGCGTCTGCGTTACCGCTCGCCCCACCGAGGGGGAGCGGAGGAGTCTATCGTCACCCCCCTCGGCTTGCTGTGGGACCGCGATCGGTGGTATGTGGCCAGCCATCCGGATGGGCGGCCGTGCGAGGCACGCATGTGGCGGGCGGATCGCGTGACAGAAATCAGCCTCGTGCGGCCGCGCCTCGCCGGTCGGCCCGACCCGGCGGTGCGAGACGCCTTCAACGTGCGCGAGCTACTGGGGCGTCGCTGGCTGCGACACGCCATGGACTGCTGGCGGAGGCAAGCGCCCGTCGCGATCCGCCTCACGCGGGCGCAGGCCGACCGGCTGCGGCGCGACTGGTACTATCACCACGCCCGTTTCGAGCAGGTCAACGAGAAAACGGTCGTCATGACGTTCGGCGAGGGCAATCGCGCGGCCGTGCTGGAGTTGCTGCGCTGGTTGGGACCGGGGGCGGAGTTGCTGGAGCCGGTGGACTGGCGTCAAGCGATGCGCGAGGACTTGCAACGGATGCTCGCGAGCTACGGCCACGAACGTGATCAATCGTAGCCGTGCTGTTGACGCTGTCGCAGCGCGGTTACCCACGACGTGGCCACACGAGTGCACGGTCATCACGGCGCTTGGGGACGGCCTTCTTGCGTGTCATTCCACCGGGCGGCGGTAGCACTCATAGCTATCAGGTGTCGACGCCACGTTTCACGGTCGGCGCGACCGCGGATGCCAATGGGATGTGTTCGGCGGCCAGAAGGGGACGTGCCACGCCGGCGGCGGGGACGAACACAAGCTCTACGTCCGACATACCATGTTGCCTTTCAATCGTGGCTGTGTTACTATGGCCGCCTCCCCTTTACCCCCCATGCTCGACTCGAGCCGTCGCGGAGGCGCCTGGACTGCGCATCCTCTGCTCTTGCTCCTATCTGATCGAACAAATAGGCCGAGTGGAGCGACGGCCACTTGCTCGACTCCATCCCGGAGCATCGACGCATGCCGCATACCCCGACGACCGGTCACTTTTCGCCTCCCGCCCATCCCTCCGCATTTCCGCCTGCTATGGACACCATAGTATCACTCCATGGACACCATAGTATCGCTCTCCTCACGATACACGACGATACATGTCAGCTTGCGTGTCGTATTTTGCGAATGAAGGTGTCACGATCTATTAGATCGACTAGACCGTTCGTGTGAGTGACATCTTCAACCTGGACGTCGTTCTCTCCCTCCTGGACGTGCTTGCCAAACACACCGCAAAATCATGACGTACTAGCTGGCATGTATCGTCCGCTATGGTGAGGAGGTTGCGCCGACGCGGGACACAAGTGAGCGCCGGTCGAACTGGCCGTTCCACGGTTGACCCACAGGGGGACATAGTCGAAGCCGCGCGCCGCGTGGCGAGAGCCGCGTGGCGAGAGCCGCGTGGCGAGAGAGGGGGACACGCGATGTCTACCGACACGATGATCGACGTCCTGCGCGCACCCGGCGCGCACCCGGACCTGACCGACCGCCTCATGCTCTTCGGCCAGTTCGTGGGTGCCTGGGAGGTCACTGTCAGCACCTACGGAATGGACGGCGCGACGACACGGGTACCCGGCGAATGGCACTTCGACTGGGCATTGGAAGGGCGCGCCGTCATGGACTATTCATTGCCCCGCGTCGCTCGTCGCGGGACACGGCGGGGGGCGGGGCCTATGGCGTCGGTGTCCCTGGATCGGACCACCAGGGGGCGTCGTCGCCCTCTTCATCGTACGACAAAGCGGGGACGAGATTATCCTCGAACGCAGGTCCGACGGAGGGGACCTAGATCGCTGGATCTTCTCGCACCTCACGGCGACGCGTTTCCACTGGTGGGCCATAAAATCCACCGACGGTGGAATGACATGGGTCATCGTGCAGGAGATGGATGCGCGCCGTCCCCTGTAAGCCAGCATCGATAGCCGCGTGCGCGGGATGAGGATGCGGACAGCAGGGACGGCGCACGAGCATGCGCGTGATAGAAATAGGAAAGGCAATGGTGTGAAACTACTGATTCTGGGCGGAACTGTGTTCCTGGGTCGTCACCTTGTTGAGGCTGCGCTGACTCGCGGGCACGAGGTGACGCTATTCAACCGAGGTCAGCACAACGCTAATCTCTACCCTGCAGTCGAAAAGCTGCGCGGAGATCGCGACGGCGGGCTTGACGCGTTACGCGGGCGACGATGGGACGCCGTCGTCGATACCTGCGGCTACGTGCCACGCCTGGTGCGCGCCTCGGCCGACGCGCTCAAGGACGCGGTCGACCGCTACGCCTTCATCTCCACCATCTCAGTCTACCGCGACCTCAGCGCGTCCGGCGCCGACGAGGAGGCTCCAGTCGGCATGCTAGACGACGAGGCGACCGAGGAGGTGAGTGGCGAGACGTACGGCCCGCTCAAGGCGCTATGTGAGCGCGCGGCGGAGAGGGCCATGCCAGGCCGGGTGCTGACCATCCGCCCGGGGCTTATCGTCGGTCCCCATGACCCGACCGGCCGCTTCACCTACTGGCCTCGTTGTGTGGCTCAAGGAGGGGACATGCTGGCGCCCGCGCCGGCAGACCGGCGCGTCCAATTCATCGACGCGCGCGACCTCGCCGCATGGACGGTGCGCATGGTCGAGGCCAAGGCGAGGGGGACGTATAATGCGACGGGTCCCGACGAGTCCCTCACCTTCGGCCAATTGCTCGACGCCTGCGTCGACGCGGGTCGCGCCGACGCGCGACCTGTGTGGGTCGACGAGGCGTTTCTGCTGGAGCAAGGGATCGAACCGTGGGTGGAGGTACCGCTGTGGATACCCCAGGCGGACGAGCGTCTGCGGGGTTTCCTCGCCATCGACGTGCGGAAGGCGCTCGGGGCGGGTTTGACGATCCGCCCGCTGGCCGACACGGTGCGTAACACGCTGGCATGGGACGCGACTTGCCCATCCGACGCCGAGCACACGGCGGGGTTACGCCCGGAGCGCGAGGCCATGGTGCTTCGCGCGTGGCGTCAACGCCACGCGTTGCACTAAGCAAGAGAGGACACGCTGAAGCATCACACGCCGTACGCCATCAACCTGGACACCATGTTCGGCTTCCTTACCCTCGTCGACGTGCCACGCGTCGCGGCCGATGTCACCGACCTGTGGTACAACCAAACGCTTTGCCATGTGAACGGGTGTGTGCCGACCGAGGAGGTACCTCCAGGTGTAGGGGAAACCGACCCCGTAGCTGACGGCTGCTCCGAGGCAGGCTAGGTTGCCGAGGAAGGCCTAGCCGCCGAAACCATGCCACGCACCGACCACGATGAGCACCTTGAGAAAACCTATGGCGAGTCCCACCGCGCGAGCGGCATCGGGGCGTTCCTCACGCAGCAACACCAGAGCGACAGGGAAGGCGAACAACGGCGTTGTCGCGCTCAAGATGCCGGCCAACACCGAAGTGGTGTGCAGCTCGCCATAGGCAAACAAGGTGAAGGACAGGGCGTTGAGCAGGAACGCGACAATGGCGGGATGGTCCCACACGCGGGGTGCACGAGGTAGTCTTTCGCGCCGGACCGCGAGGATGAGCAGCAGTGTGAGTGAGCCGTAGACCAACCGCCCGAGAGTGACCTGCAACGGGGCAAGCGCCTCATCGCCGACTTTGATGAAGAGAAAGCTCGAACCCCAGATCGCCGCGAGCAGCACGAACCGTACTGGCCACGGGAGGGATCCACCTCCTTGACGCACCGACAGCCTGCCGGCTGCGTCCCACATCGCGAGTCCGGTCGAGGTTCCAGTCCAGGTAGGGCAGGATGGCGTCCGGTGGCTCACGAAGCCGCTACACTGGAGGGCCTATAAGCGTTTTCATCCTGGTTTCATAAGGAACGAAGGGACGCGGGCGTTACCAGTCACAATGATGCTGGTCGTGTGGCCGATGCTATGCTATCTGAGGAGGGAGAGTCGCATGGGAGATCCCTTATTGGCGGGGGGGACACAGGCGTTCCAGCACATCGTGGTCACGGTAGCGGAGATTCTGCCCGACGACTGGCACACCGTCTGGCTGTATGCAGAGGTGATGGAGGGCACGGGGTTGATCCGCTGCTTCGTCGACACCGCAGACCCCGCCGATGGGCCGATGCCGCGCCAGGTGCGCTTCGAGCCCGTGCGCATGTTCGAGGTCATGGAGTCGTTCCGCGATGTGTGGTACCTCGCGCGGGAGCAGGATCCAGATCGCGCCTGGACCACAGCGACACTTACGATGCGCCATGATGGGCAGTTTCGGGTCGAGTATGGTTACGAGCCGATCCCGTTCGAGGGGGAGTCGGCGCGGCTGGAGACGTGGGCACAGACGTATCTACCGGCCCTGCCCGGTCCGACGCTTGTTGTCGTTTCGGCCGACAATCCGTCGCGGTCGCCCGACGTGCCCGTGGCGGATCGGCAGCCCCCCGCCGCGAACGATGAATCTCTGACCGACCTGTACGTCCAACACATCTGTGCGGCCATGGACAAGCAGTACGCCTTCCTCGATGTGATAGGAGATCGACGATACAACTGGAACGTCAGTCCCCGCGAGGGTGTGCTCGACCTCGACGTGGAGGTCAAACGGCGCTTTGGGCGCCCCTCGGTCGAGCGGCTCAGCTATCGCGCCTACCCCTTGGGCAGCGAGGCGTACGGCCTCGACACCTGGCTGTGGAGTTGGGTCAACGAGGCGTCCGCGCTCCCCGACGAGGTGCTCGTGGCCGGCCGGGCGCTCCAATCCTACGGGCGGGAGCACGATATCGCCGCGCTCGTGGAGCCGGAACTGCCGCTCTCTGCCGCAGTCAATGGCGATCGGTTTGCCGCGATCGCCTCGGGCCTACTCGACGCGGATTTCTACTTCCGTTGCCCCTACGCGGGCGGGATTCTGTTCGTCGTGGTCAACGACCCGGCGTTCCGGCGCGGCGTGGTCGACCCGCTCATGCGCATCGCCTTCACCTTCACTAAGCTGACGATGGACGACGCCGTCGATCTCCCCGACCCACGGGCCGCCCTCGTCGCCTACCTTCACTCCTACAACCTGACTGTGACGGTCGACGGCGCGCGGGTGAGCGGGACCACCGCGGATGGCCGCATACTGACCGCCGACTTCGACGAGCGCGGGCGCTTTGCCGGCCTGCACGGGACGTTTACGAGTGATAGAAAGAAACAGTGAATGATCTCATCGGCCTGTCGCTGTGGATCGCGGTCGACCCCGTGGTCGGCTTGACGACCGGCGCGCGCACGGACCAGGTGAAACGTGGAGATAGGAGATAGAGGAGGGGATAAACGCGCGGGTGCGCGTCGCCACCACCATAGACCTGGCCGACCGGACGCCGCGCCACAGGGTTGGCCCTTCACTCACACGTTCGGAGGACTGAGCAGGAGCGGCGTGATATACGCGGGGGGAGGACATGGCAGCGAAGAGGAGCACAGCGCGCCATCCGCGGCGAGCGTACACGTTCACCGTGCTGGATGGGCCGACCTACGACGAGCGCGACCGTCCGCCCTCCTGGACGAACCGCGATCCCTTGGCACCGCCCGGCTACACGCCGGCAAGCCCGCCGGATATGGAGCGCCTCCCCCTCGACGCCTTTCCGCTCATCGAGGACGTTGAGGTCCGACTGGTTGATAGGCGCGACGCGGGGGGCCGGTCGCGCTTCGGCTACCATGTGCGCTTCGTCAGCCCAACCCTGGGCGACCTCGGCGGCTTCCCCTGGTGGGACCATGCCGAGCGCGACCTGGCGCGCGACGACGCGGCCATCCCCCTCGGCCCGTTCGAGCGCCCGTTCTCGGACGTCGAGCAGGGCTGGGAGATCGTCATCGCCGCGCGCGGCGCCCTCGTGTACATCTTGGAGGGCGCGTTCGATCAGCGCAAGGTCGATGGCTACCATCGGTGGTTTAGCGTGCGGAAGGCGCGCTACATCGCGCAGTGGGAGTGGGCGATCGCGGCGAGCAAGCGCCTGCGGGAGACAGCGCGATAAGCCGGCCCTCTCTCCCGCATGTCGACGATCGCGTCGTGCAGCAACACGAGGCGCCCATGACGATGGTCGATGGCCATGGGCGCGATGCGGCCGAACGTCATCAACGCCTCGACGAGGACGTGGCGCCGTCGCGGCCCCGTCATGCGGCCTCTCCACGACGCCGTGCCATGCCGCTCCGTGCAATCGACGAGACGGTCCGCCATAACAAGAGCGTCCCATCGGCGCCCGTATCGTGGCGCCATCCGATGGAGGACACGCCGTGGCGTGGTCCATGTCAGGTACCGTTCACGTATCATCCGTAGCCTCTGCGTCATCCGGGGTACCCTGGATGAGCCGCTCATGCGCGGCAAGCGCGGGGCGAACATCACCGTCTACCTGCAGCCACAGGAGAGCGGGGTCTCCGCCTTTTGAGGGTAGGTTAGCCATTGTGCCATTACGCCACCTGCCGAGCCGGGGCGGGTGACGCCGTCGGGAAGGTCATGGGCCAAGGCAAGGGGACGAAGTGGCCGCGCGGGAGCGGACGTCCGGCTAGCAGGGTGGCGCAGATGTGGATGACGCCGCGCCGGAAACAACTCAGGAGGCGTGGACGCGATCGCCGGGTTGGCGTCACCGGCAGCGGTAGAGGGACGCACAACGCGGGCGTCAGGGCGTCCAGGGTGAGGGCAGTGCCGTCTGCGGCGGCCTCAACGGCGCCGCCGACGCTCACGGTCCACAAGGTGGCGACCGCCCTGGCCAACCACAACCGGCTGGCGCGCTCTGGCCGGGTCATTTTCGTCTGCTGCCAGTCCCAGCCGCCCCGCTTACAGTCCTTAAACCCACACTCAATCCACGCCCGTAAACCATACCAGGCGGCATCGGTGCCCGCGGGGGGCAGGTCGGTCAGGATCAGCCACGGATCGGTGTGCGGCTCCGTCCACTGGGCGAGTAAGGTACAGGTGAGTCGGCAGGAGGAGCTGGCGAAACAGTCGACCGCGCCCTTCCACCCGTCGGCTCCGCGACAGACCACCGTCGCCAGCGGCCGGACGCGCGTCTGGCCCACCGGGCGATAGTGCCCCTGCTGGTTGATGCGCAGGAAGGGATGCCACTTCCGCGCCACAATCGCCTGGAAGAGCCAGCGCGCATACAAGCCACGGTCAGCCAGCACAATGACCAGCCAGTCCTCCGGCACCTCGGCTCCCACCTGTGTCAGCAGCCGCTCCCAATGCGGGCGCCATTTTCCTTTTGTCGTGGCCGGCACAACGTGCCAGGCCACCGGGATGGCGCAGCCGCGATAGACCACGCTGATCGCTAGCACCGTGAAGCGCTGCTCCAGCGTCGTCGCGTCCAGCGCCAAGGCCAGTCGGCGCTCCCCCGGCGGTCACAGCGCCCGCACCCAGCCCCGCAGCGGCGCGAAGCAGACGCTCACCTCAACCTCCCGTCGGCCCTTTCCGCGTTGATCCGCCGCCTCATAGCACCATTCACGCAACTGTTGGCGCTGTGCGTCGTAGGTCGTCCCCCGCAGCGTGCTCAGGAACATGGCCACCGTGGTCAGGCCGCACGATTGGGTCAGTACCATCCCATAACTCCAATACGCCTATATCCGCCCCTGTGCGGGCGTCAACACCCCGAACCGATTTGACACCTCCGCGATCCATTGCGATACTCCCCCCTGACGAGACATGATGGCCCTCCTGTGATGGTCGTTTCAGCACCTTCCATCATACAAAAGCTCTCGGTCTCGTCCCCTCCTTTACTATGGCTTTGTGGCTAACCTACCCTCAAAAGCGGCTATCCTCCCCGAACGCGCACGGCGGGCTGCCGGTTCGCGCTTGGGGGATGATATTGAGCAGATCAGTATCTTATCGAAAAGTCGGGGGGCTAGGCCGCCGCGAGCGCCACGGGGGCGTGGGCCTCAGCCGCGCGTTGGATGATGAGGTCGGCCAGGGAGGGCATCCGATTGGCACCAGAGAGACGGTCGT
>JAABUJ010001038.1_pt1 | contig 44712 bp, 40 predicted proteins | sample 5559131 | NCBI WGS metagenome assembly JAABUJ01 (sample SAMN10711875, study PRJNA513366) | rock metagenome | isolation source: Antarctica rocks | place: Antarctica: Victoria Land, Mt New Zealand nord | collected 2016-01-07
GGGGTGAGGTGCGGGGTGGGTGGTGTTGCGGTGGCGGGGAGGGAGGGGTCGTCGGGCGGAGGCGGGGTGGAGAGGTCTTCGGGCGGAGGCGGGGTGGAGAGGTCTTCGGCGAGGGCGGTGTGGAGCATGCCTTTGATGCGGGGGATGGTGGCGTAGGTGGTTTCGTCTAGATGGGGGAGGAGGTCGAGGATGCGCTGGATGAAGGCGTTGCTGTGCAATGGACCCGCCCACATGGGGCCGGCGACGTGCGTCTTGAAGCCGCAGTGCTCGCAGAATTCGGAGGTCGAGGGGCCTTGGGCGAGGGTGAATTTGTACATTGGGTTTCCTTTCTTGCTGGTCATTGTTTTGTTGCGGGCCAGTAGCTGTGTGGTCCATGCTCCGCAGCCTGAGTCGCAGTTGTAGACGATCATGGTTTTACCGGCCAGGAATTTGACTTCCGCCGGTGACTTTCTCACTCGTACGAAGATGCGAACATAGAAGTCGATTGAGAGGGAGAGGAGAGGCTCGATTGCTAAGCCATACCGGGCAGCTGTGTTGGCGATAGCGTGGATGATTAGCCGTAAACCTACCTCGTGGGACTGTTGGCCTCTCAAGGGCAGGCCTCCGTATAGAGCGTACGTCTTCTCCAGATAGCCAACGGAGGCAAAGACACCGGAGTCGGTGCATGTTACACAAAGTAAGCCTCCATCATTTACAGATTGTACGGCTGCATCCAGAAAGGGTACGGCCGTTCCGTAAGGATCTAGATCAATGACATCGTATCTTCCCACGTGTCCGCTCGGCTGCTTCGGAGACTGTTGATTTGCCATGCTATACATGTGTGTGCAGGCGTCGCTCCTGATGGCAGAGATCTGATCTCCGAGCCCGTTGAACTGTATGTTGACTTTGATGGCAGCTGTAGCTTCGTCTGATAAGTCATTTGCCGTAATGGAGGTGGCAAAAGGAATCTCTTTCGCATAGCGCAATGCACGGAGACCTGTTGCGGAAAGAGCATCGAGAATTGTGAAGGTAGGTTTCCAATCCGTGGCAGTAGATATCATGTTCGTAGCATAAGTGCTATCGGTGTTGGGAGGATTTGCCTCGTTGCTCAAAGGATCTTTCGATCTACTTGGCTCTGCCTTGTGAATAGCGGCTTGACAGTCTTTGACAACCGCCGTTGAGACTTTGTCAGGCACCAGTGATTCCGTTTCAGACCCCTTTGTGCCTTCGCCCACACTTGTTTTTGCTTTCTTGAGTTGTAGATCCATAGACTGCTTCTCCTGATAATTATCCGGTGCGCGTGCCGCAGAAGATTCTTTACTCGGTTCTATGGCAGACACGTCCCCAGATCCAGCAATTTGATCGCTGCGGGTGACCGACACGCCATTGGGATCTCCTCTCTTCCTCTTTTTACCTCTCTCTGCCTTGTCGCGCAGGTGTTTCTCCCTCTTCTTATTTTTCTCTTCTATCACCGCCTCCCCATACGCCCGAATAGCAAGCACACTGAGATCGCGATTAAACTGCTGAATAGGATTGTAGAAGACCTTCTGCGATGTCGTATCGAATCTCGAAAAGTCTCTCGCGGCTTTTGCAGCCAATGCCCATTTAGGCGTCAACATGTACGCCAGACCCTCCTTGGTCGCATGATATTCAATCCCATTAAGGATGACGCCCTCTTCAGGCTGCACAGTTGCGCTGAGCTCGCTCGGGTCTGACGGTTTGTCGGTCATTGCGCCGGTGCAGAGTTTAGCAATGGGAAGGTAAAGGCGGGTCAAATTTGCGGTTCTATGGTTGCCTTTCTTCCATGTCGCCCTCAATAGTGGAGTCTGTGGTCTAATCAGACGCAGCAAAAGTGTACTCCGGACGCGCGCCAGGACGGAACCTAGTGCAGAAACGCAGGTGTAGGTCAAGTCGTGTTCGTAAAATGATGTTGAAGTGAGTCGACGCGATTGTGAGCTAGCGTTAGCGAGCCTCCTCGCCGAAGTTTAGTACAGGCGAAGCATAAGCGAGGCTGCGAGAGATCCATTACCAGTGACGCGAGTCCAGACAATGCAGGAAAAGAATGATACTTACAGAAGGCCTTCGCCTTCAGCTCCCTATGATATGAAATGTACATTGCCGCCGTCTCCGGATGGCCACAGTGGAACCAAATCAAGCCGTCTCTCTTCGCCCGCAGAGGAATCAAAGCGAAGCCGTCTCTATACTGGGAGAGGCTTTGTTGGCGATTGACATGGTTGGTTGCCGGTGGCCTTTGCTGAACCTTGTGTCCCGGGGCTCACCAAACCGCGGACTGGATCTTGCCATTGCCCAGGGCCCAGTGGGTGCTCTTCGAGGTGGGCACCCGCTGGCTTGAGTTGGCGCCCGGTGGGGGGTTCGCTTGAACGCGGGCTGGGAGATCTATATCAAACAGCGGGTGTCTCGGCCCTACACGGTCTACTCGGTGGTCACGATCCGAACCCAGGCAGCTCTCTCTGCTGTGGCCCGGCTTATAGCAGCGCTGGCGAACCGGTTTCGTAGGGCAATCCTACTGCGGTGTCTTTTGCCGCGACCTCGGCAAAAGAGCGCTCTTCTCTGAGCGTCTCGCTCAATTGCCTGTGGTACACCCGGTCTGTTCATATTGCGGCCGCTGCGTTTGGTTGTCAGAGTGCCGGCTCGGGTCAGCAGCCGGTCTAAATGGCGCTGGACCCGAGGCCCAAGGCGCAACTTTCCGGTCATGGACCCTTCCGCCGCCCACCCACCTCGCCATAATCACAGGCTGCCTCCGCTATTCCTTCCAAACCTGAGGAACTTTTTCTTCACGCCGTAATGGTCCTTCTCCAGCCACCTATCTCTTGGCGCCACCTCCCGTCCTTCAACCCTTTCCCTTATCCTCCACAATCTCCTCCCTCTTCATCATCCACGCTTGGCCGCCCGTACAGGGGCCGGAGGTCTGGCAAGAATCCAACTACTTACTTCTGCTGTGTTTTCTTCGTGACGTTGTCGAGATACTGTGACCGCTTGAGATTAGAGATTAGGCTGTTAGTATGAATTCTTTCAAAAAACGAAAGTGGAGTGACCAATGATCAGTGTATAGAGCACAATTTCATTTTGCTATGTGTACTTAGATATGCGCAGAGCAATGCAATGTTGTTGGTCGTAGATCTGGCATGGTAAAATCCTTCCTTGCCCTCTGCCCACTCTTCCTAGCCCTAAGATTCGGAAATCCCGAGTTTCATGTAGCTCGGTGCTTTGCAACCGACCGGAATAGAGAACTAGTTCTGCGGTATCAGTTCTCTATGCAGCAAAACGACTCCGGTCAAGCTGGATGTTCATAGATCCAAGTTGATGTCGACCGCAGAGCTTTACATAAGTCGCCGGTCTGCCCCCCACCTGAGATCGGGTCCTGAACCCATGCCTGAACCCAGTCGAACCTACAGTAGAGCTACAGTCATTTATATCTGTATTTGCGACTGCGTCTGTATGACGGACTGCTGCAACAGTGAGAGTAAGATGTGAGTTGATTTAGATGTCAGCGTAGCGTAGGCATAGATCTCCTGCGGGCTGTAAGTGTTTATCCAGATATTCTAGGTCACTATCCAGGGCCGAGTTTCAGGCTCTGTTTCAGGCATGACTTCCGGTGGGGTAAGACCAGTGATATCTCACATCAAATGTTATATGATTTTATTTAAAGCAGATAATATCACAATAGACACTTTGGCGGAGTGGTTAACGCGGCAGCCTGCTAAGCTGTTTCCTTCGGGAGCGTGTGTTCGAATCACACAGGTGTCGATAACTTTTTGTATTTTTTGCTCCTGGCGGGCGTATAAGTTTTTGGCTGGTTCTACGGCAATAATAATGCGCTGCATGGGATACGCGCAATTCACTAGCAGTCCAAGCAAAGAACGGTAGATATGAGCTTTGATTGGGTATAGTTCTATTACTCCAGGACAAGCCGATACGCCGATCCATGCAGAACGTCCACTCGAAATGCCAAGCTAATCCATGATCCTCGCAGAAACAGCACACGAGAGATCTATACACTAGCCCTCCTAGGAGCCATCGTCCTCCGCAGATTCTTCTTCTCCTCCGTCTCCTCCATAACCGGCAAGACGCCCTTGTCCCTCAACTTCGCCAGATACTCGCTCCCGAACTTATACCCGACCTGGTAGATCTCGTCGAACTTGGCAAAGTCCAAAGTCCCATACGGATCGATCGGTGGGCGCATGTAGAGGCATCCAGGAGTCGTCTTCGCGCGCTCCAGAGCGTCGACGCTGGACACGTACGCGAGGCGAGCTTGGATTTCGGACAGCGTCGGTGGGTTCGGGTAGGAGGAGAAAGGATTCCACCGGTTGATGAAGGCCCAGAAGCCGGACAGGGAATCGCCAAAGGCCTGCGGCGAGTTGTCGTCGAGACTGCCCACGTCGATGGCGAAGATGACCTCGGCGCCGAGGGACTTCATGTGGGCCACTGTCAGATTGTCCACGTAGCCGCCGTCCAGCAGCATGCTGCCTTCGTCACATAGCGGAGGGAGAAGGCCGGCGAGGGACATGGACGCGCGCACGTAGCGCCAGACGTAGCCGCTGGTGTGGAACTCGGCGCGGCTCTTGCTGATGTTGGTGGTGTTGCAGTAGAATTCCAGCCAGAAGTCTTCGATCTGAGAATCGCCAAAGGTCTTGAAGATACCCCGGTTGAATTCGTGGCCCGTGGTGTAGGACGCAGACGGATATGTTAGATCGAGTGCGAATCTCCACATGCTGCCCATCCTGCCCGCGAACTTCTTCGCCCGACCGTACATGGGGACCACGTCGGCATCACGAGCGTACAGGGCGCCGATGAAGGAGCCTATGGAAGTACCACCAATGATGTCGATCGGAATACCAGCCTCTTCAAGTGCTCGGATGACTCCAACCTGCGAGATACCTCTTGCGCCACCGCCGCCCAAGACAAGTCCAACTGATTTGCCACACAGTCTCCGTGCCAGCCTATGAAAGTCGCCTTTAAAGGGCGTTTCTGCCGAGTACAGAGGCGTCTGCCGTATCCTACGTGAGGTGTACTTTTGGATCTCCGCTTGCAGTACTTGCACACGCTGCTTCAGCGCCGATCCAAAGCGCTTTGTCTGTGGATGTACTGGCTGCGACTGATTTCGGAATGCCATTTGGATGTGATGGTGACCACCGTTTATCCACATCCGGTTCCGTAGCCATTTGCGAGTGAGGCCAGGTGGTGAGTAGCGCTCGACGTGTAACAGGACTAACTCTTTCCTGGCGGTTGTCTTCATTCCAAGAAGAAACCTTTCATACTCGCCTATATTAGGCGAGCCCTCTGCTAGACCTACCAGCAGGATGCAATCTGCTTGGGTGATGCACGTTTGGGTCCATGGAGAGTTGACATTCGTGTCGGCAACGTACAAAACCATGCCGTACTTTTCCTCCAGGTCTGCTAGATATTGAGATAGCTTCAACTTCCCCATTCTGCTGAACGCGTGCCTCCCAAGGTGGTTGAGAATGGCAGCCTGGTTCAATGTAGTAACACCATTCACGACTCCGATTTGCGAGAGTGCATTAATGAGCCTACCTGCAAACTCAACCACCGGTACCCCGGCAGTTACAGGCAAGATAGCAACAGTACGAAGGTTGAAGGTAGAGCTGACGTTGTTGCTGGCTGCGCCAGTAGTCTTCTCTTTCCCTTGCTCCAGGAGAGGATCCTCCACCAGAGCCCGCATACGCTGGGCAATGATTTTTGATATTTTGATTGTTATACCAGGGTGTTCCAGAGCCAGACTGTTGAAGAGGCTTTTCGGGAGTTTTGCTAGCTCAGTGTCTCGGATTGCATGCAATGTAGCCGGTCTTGTCGATTCGGTCATGACTTCAAGCTCACCGACGCTCTCGCCTTGACCGTACTCTCCAACTACCCTCATTTTACCGTCCTCCTTCTCCAAGATCGCCCGTAAACGGCCGTTCAACACGATGTAGATGGCATCGCTCTCGTCGTTCTGGTGGTGGATCACCTGACCCGCGTTTACTTGAACCCATTCCAAGGCGAAGTCGATATGGGAGATGAGACGCGGAAGGAGGCTTGTAAGACGCTTAGCCATAGTCAACAGTACTACTGGGTACTTTTCCACAATTCTTTCCACAGACGTGCGAGGTAAGAAGCCGACGTATACGTCTGTCTGGGCTGTGACATCAACGAAGGACCTATATGATGAAATGGTGCCTATGTAGCCAGCTACGCCACCAGGCTTGATTAGGAACAGGCTCTTCCGCGCGGGCTTCTTCTTCCTCTTGGTGCCTTGAGGTCCACCAAGCACAGACGACGTGTGGGACGAGTTCGTTCCTGTTTTTGTCAATGCCGGAAATAGGTCGTCCGCTTGATGGCCAGTGTTTATATGCTGTGCTCCCAAGATGCCCGACTCCTCCCTAGGTCCTTCGTCGATAGGGGTGCTGACGTCGAGAAATCCATCAATCACATAATAGAGCCCCGGATTTCGTTCACCTTGCTCCACCAAGACTGCACCTTTTGGAAAGTACACTATCTCAATATCATCCTTGAGCTCATGGCCCAGAGTATGGTTACTAAAGGAAATTCCTCCTGCGCTCAGCCCAGAGACTGACGTGATTGACTCCGATTCACCATCTACAGAACTCTCATATGGATCGATAAATCCAAAAGCGTTGTTGAACACCGCTTTTTGCCGCGTCGAATCCCACGATACCAAGCGAGGTGATTGTTCAACGGAATCAGCAGGCTTCTTCAGAGCATCCTTGGTATTCGTCAGCCCAATTGCTTTAACGATACATTCCAGGATGGACTCTCGAAACAACGTATCCTCGTCTAGGGATTCCTGACGGTGTAGTTGCAGACCGTTCCGTGAAGACGGTGGCAGAAAGGGCGCATGCTCTCCTTTCGTTAAAGGGCTGAGGGGACCCTGCCGTAAGATATCCATGTCCTGGAAAACCTGATTAAAGGGTCCGCTACCCGAGAAACTCGGATGTGGCCGATTGCCAAACCTCGAAAGTTGGATGTTACTGAGGAGGTCTCCCGGACTGACTAGCCTGTCATGTTCGCTTGGTACGCTCAGGTTTGGTACCGCCTTGATAGGTTCGGTGAGTGTCCCGTTCTGTGCCGCAGCCAGCCTTGCTTGGATGGCAAGATCGTTCCGTAGATGGCTGCTAGATCGTCTCCGTCTGCCTGCACCGGGGTTATGCAGGGCAATCCCTTTACTACTGTCCTCTGGCCCAACGCGCTCTTTCTCCTTGGTGAATTTATCCTTCAGTCGCTCCAAGGCAGTCCCGCGCAAGTGATTTGGCAAATCGTAAGTCGTGTATCGATTCATATGCTTTTCAGTGCGTAGCACCTCGGTAGTCAGGCCTAGATAAGATTGCGCAGTAGCTAGTGTGACGCGCTGGAGGCGTGTTAGGATAACTTGTACAATGTGTGCTGTTGCCTTGGGATACACTCGAGTAAGACGTCGGAATGCGCTTGCAGGAATGATGGCGATGGTCGTGTCAACTGTTGCCCTTGCAAGAATATCAGGATGCACGGATTTTGATTTCCCCAGTCTCCTACGCCCTTGTTGTCTCTCTTGCCCACTGAAGTTGAAATCCAGTGAAAGAGGTGGGACGCTGGGCAGTTGTGCGCCACCGTTAGGTATACTCGAGGCGTGACGCTTGTGGTGCCGCGAGTCTCGGGAGGGACTCTCGGGCACCCTGGCCGGGCTCGTCAGTCCAGACTCAGGATTTATCCACTGATTGAATCCACCGCTTGATGAGGCTGAACCCCTGCCAGTATCGTCATCTTCACCATAGCGTAACTTAACGTCTTCGGTAAAGAGCGAAAGAATCGAGAACAAGGAAGACATGGACGCTCCGTTTTTGACCTCTGTTAGAAGCTGATAACCTTGATTACCGCGCTCATGGTGCTCTTCCTCATCATTATCCGAATCCGCGCTGCCGTGGAACCCTGGTTCACCATCCAGCTCTCGATTATCCCTGTTGGATTTGACGAAAATCTGCACCAAACCGTCCACAACTAGACAAAATCCTTTCTCTTCCTCTAACAACAGTGTCTCGCCGGCAATCAGCTTCCTTGTCTGCATAGTCCTCGTCAACTCGTGGAAGACTGGTCGTTCCAAATACCCAAACACCTTTATAGCACTGAGAAATTCGTCGAGGTAGTTTGCTAAGCCAGGCTTCGAGTCTCCTTCTTGTGTGTCTGGAAACAAGTCTATCTGCGGCTCCTTGCGCTGAGGTTCTGTAGGAAGCCGTGCGTACATGTTCAGAAAGCGGTAGCGGACGAACCAGCTGATGGTGGACGCAAAGGCAAGGGCTATAAGCAGTCTAAGCATACATGGTCAGTAAGTTTGAGGCTTTCAACCAGAAACCAAACTCACAAAGTAGTAAAATTCATGGTGAACGTCAAACTTGTTGAAAAGAGCGTGAAGAGCCATGTCGGCAGCGTGATTGTCGTGAACGTAACCGACCAGTAGAGGATACTTGGTAAAACACGGAGAAGGAACAAAAGCAGACGGCCTGACAGACCGAGGAAGGAGCTGGTTTGTGGACTATCAGGAGCCGGAGATGTAGTAGCAAGCTGTGAGCGCGCAGGAGTCGTAGCTAAGTTCATGAGAGCCCTCAATGTTTCTGACATCTTGGCCGAGATATCCTCTAAAACCCCATGTGCATAATGCCCAAAGTGTATATCTCTTTTAGCCACTATGGCCAGTCAAATCACTCCCACCTTGAATCATTGTTGCATACTCGTTAGAGTGGTTGTACCTTGTTGTTGTAGACAGATGATCTTCCTTCACATGTCAGTTCCAGTGAGTACCCTTAGTGAGTTGCGTTATAAGCTTACGGGAAGAGCCGAAGCTACTACACCCTCGGCCGGCTTGATCTTCGTACTTGTACGAAGTAAGGCGAGCCACCAGGCCGCTCTTGGCACGAAATCACAGCATGGACAATGTACTACCAATTGCCCGTCAAGTTAGCCAGAAGCACGAGTGGCATGCAGAGCAGCAGCATCATCACAGGTTTATGCGAGAGGCGCTGAGGATGGTATACTGGAATTCTGGCCAACAATGGTCGTTGGTATTGGGGCTGACTTGTTCAGGCAGAACGGGCCCTTGCTAGTGATGAGACACCCGTAGGTTGTGTTTTCGTTCATGATGGGGAAATCCTTGGCCGAGGACTGAACGACACCAACAGATCATTGAACGTAAGAGTCGGCAACGAGATGTACCTCGCTCAATCGACTGCCTTTGACTGACGGTCTTAGGGCACAAGACATGCTGAGTTCGTAGCTATGAGTGATATTCTCAAGACTCATTCTTCGTCGGTCTTGCAAGAGACAGATTTGTATGTCACGGTAGAACCCTGTATAATGTGCGCTTCGGCTCTTCGGCAGTATCGAATTCGCTCTGTTTATTACGGCTGTGCCAACGAGCGATTCGGTGGCACCGGAGGTGTCTTGTCAATACATTCAGAGTTCGTTCCCGCATCGTTAAGCGTACAAAGAAGTCAAGACTTATATCCTTGAGTAGTCCTGCAATTGATCCGCCTTACCCTGTATACGGGGGAATCTTCCGTGAAGAGGCTATCATGCTCTTGCGACGATTTTACATCCAGGAAAATGAGAAAGGTAGGCTTGTGATCAAGCCACCCATGTAGAAGTTCTCTGCCTCTAATCGGTGAGCAGCACCAGAGCCGAGACCAAAAAGGAACAGGGAACTCAAGACCGAGGTTCTCGCGACGAACGGTGATGTCGCAAAGACGGATTTAGCACCTTGAAAGATACAGCGACATTGAGATACGTCAAGGAGACCTGGTCCACTTGCTGGACAATACTCAGCATCCAGCCTAGCATCCAGTCTCGCATCCTACCAGCTGGCAGCAGAGCCTTCCACTGACGAGAAAGCCCTGGATCGGCGATGAAGGGAAATGATTGTGGCTCATATTCTTATACCGAGCCGAAGCAGTGCAGGAGCGAAGGGTCAAAGAATGATATGAAGGATGTAGCCTCGCTTTAGGAAACATATATACAAGTAATACGCCGACGGAAAGTCCCAAACCACCACAGAATTGAGCACTGAGCATGAGAGAACGTTCCTCGGCGCGCTTAGGCTCCCAGATCTAAATTGCTTATCCGCAGAACTCATGGTCCAGCGTTGCCCGTCCTCTCGGCTTCTAGTTCCCTCTCTGCCTGCTGATAGTACTTCGCAGTGTCGACTCCGTGCTTAACAGGAATTAATTAACAGGTCCCATGGTCAGTTCGGAAATGATTGTTGCCATACCTGTTCATGATTCACAAAGTTGAACCATGGTATGACGTGAATGAAAAGCGCCGTGTATCTGGAATTCCTGGATGCAACGCCTTGCATGTATGGGGTCAACTCAGACCGACCGTATAGAGGCTCGCCCTTCTTGACCTTATCTACCATCTCCCGCATATCCATGTCGTATTCGCGTTTGTTCTCCTTGAACCCATAGAAGCGTACTAGGCAGTAACGGACGCACTTAGCACCATGTCGAGGGGTTTGGTATTGACTTTGGTCAACTCACAAGCTGATGATTGGTAGAGTACTAGAAATCCCGCTCCGAGAGAGATGACGCCTGTCAATCTCATAATAGATGCGAAACCCCCACGACCAACATGAGAGGGCGCAACCCGCTCCCACAGCATCATCAAGGCTGGGCCCATTGCTGTAGTAGCGACGGCCTCAGCGTAATCCGCAGGTCTCGCATATTTGAGCACACGTTTGATGTGCCTGTCTTAAGTCTCAGCTCGAATAAGGTAACAGCAAGTCCCCTGTCAGGATGGGACATACGGATCAGAGTCGATCAACTGTTCGAGCCGTTAGTCGATACAAAACCATGCAATTATCTCTATCTCAATCTCACCGGATGATCTGTGTGTATTTTCTTGGCCGGGACATAAGGTCTCTGTGCTTCTGCCATTGTGTACTCGGCACCTTGTCTGGACACGATCTGCTTGCCTGGATGGAGGAGGTTGCGGGTCGCTTTCGAACGCTAGGGAGGCGGTTCCAGCCACACGACCTTTAAGCGAACATCCGAGGCGGTAAGTGTGGCTTGATAGAAACGCGAAACGCGTTCCCCAGAGATCGCATGCTAAGTGCATCAAGTTGCTTGTCAATCCGGACGTGATTGAAGTTGGGGAACATCACACAGAAATATCATCGAGGGCAATTCTTCATCCGAGGCTTCAATGGAACCCGATTCAAATCGAACCCTTTTTGCAAAGGAACCTTCCCGTGTACGCAATGTCGCTGCGTCTGCTGAAGGCGATGATTTGGATGATCTTTTCAACTACGATGCTGGCACAAATAACGTATTTCGTGATGTGGATACGAATATGGATGTCACAACAAATATCGAGCCGCCTCGAGGCAAGGACAAGAGCGACACTGGTGTAGGTCTTGGCATCGATGAGGAGATCAAGGTCTCACGACAGCGACGTCCTGTGGCAAAGCTGGACGAAGAACGGTATGACCGATGGAGACGAGTAGCGGCCATTGGCTAATACTCTGCTACATACAGTCTCCTCTCACAAGGGGGCATTCCAAAGCTGAGACGAATAGCCAAAGATCGTTTAAAATTCAAAGGTAAAGGTCATGAGGTAAGCCTCTTTCCAGTGTCACATCGTTATATCGGACCTGGTTAATTGGGTCGCAGTATAAGGACCTCACACGGCTACTCAATTTCTACCAATTGTGGTTGGATGACCTGTATCCGAGAGCCAAATTCTCAGATGCACTTGTCATCATCGAGAAGCTTGGTCATACGAAGAGTATGCAGGCAATGAGACGAGAATGGATCGACGAAGGGAAGCCAAAGAGCTCGTTCGACAAGGAGTTAGATCAGAGTCGAAGCATCTCCACTAGCACAAGCAAAGGCCCAGATCCGCCCGTTGATGCAAACCGAGCAAAGGAAAGCCTTGGACCAGCGGCGACCCACGATGCAGACTTAGCTCAACCGCAGCAAAGGCCGCAAACACCACCCGGTCCGCCGCTGGATACAGACGATGATCTGTATACTGCGACCCCTGGGGCTGTGCGAGTAATTATAGCTCCCTCAAAAGAGACGAATTCGAATAAGGACAGTCTGTTTGTCAGAGAAGACACGACTGGATCTCGGTCGGAAGAGGAGGATGAGCTAGACAAGCTCTTAGCAGAAGATGCAGCTAATGGTGAGCATTATCAGACGGATAGTGCAGGAGGGAATGCAGGGCGAACCTCCGCGCTACCTGTAACCGATGACTTCCAGGATGAGATGGAGGCTATGGCTGGCATGGATGATATGTGGTAAAGTTTTTCACGTTTGTAATACCCTATATAGCGCAGCATAGGAATTGGCGTTTTTGTATCTATCGGCAAGGGGATATCCAGTAAAATCCAGGTCTTCAAAGAATATGTTGAAATATGTTCTCTGGTAGCCTGCATATTCAATATTAGACGTTTGCACTCCAAAGGCACTCGCTTCCGTTCTTCACGGCTTTTAGAGCTGGGACTGTCTGACTTCCGACAAGATGACGTAGATACACAAATATCGCTGCACGCATCAAATGTATTTGAACATTTAAGATGACGCAAGATATCGTCTCTACTCTACGACAGCTCCAGCTTGATGATGTTCTGTGCGGCGAAAACTCAATCGACCCAGTACTGGACGAACGCAGGCCCCGGAAAAGGGCAAGAAAATCTGAAGATGACTTGAAGAAAGATCTTGAGGACGAGTTCCTAAAACCTCCGACAGTATTCGGACCAAACTGGTTCAATAAATTGCAACAGTATGTAGATCATGAGATTCGTCGGCGATCATCCAGTTGAGGCAATTGTTGTAGGCGCTGGGATGCACCGCCTGATTACACCGGGCTTTTTGCCCTGGCACCTACGAAAACGCGAACGGTTACACGGTTTGTACGTGAAGGTCTCGAGGGTAGGGTAACGGGCTATGAAGAAGTCACAGTACCGGCCAGCAGTGCCACGGCCAAGAACTCGACATCCTTGTTACGCAAGCCGGCCAATAGAGCGGACTTTGTCAGAGGTGCGGCTGGGTTCTTTCCGTTCACGCCTGGTGGGTTGGAGGGAGTTGAAAGAGCAGCGGCGATTGAGGATGAGGCTCTCAGGGCCGACGAGACGGTCAAAGGACCAAAAAGCAGTGCTTTGGACCGGGGTTTCAGCTTCGGCGCCGAAGGGGCACTGCTTGAGGTACCACCAGGATTTACGAGGGGTCTCAATCTCGCAAAGGCGCAGTCCAAGGTAAATGAGAAGGTCGCAGACGAGACCGAGACAGCTCTTGAAGAAGAGCCAGAAGCTTCTTCACTTGACAGTGCGGAGACCAAGGCAACCACTAACGGTGTAAGAGCCGATGAGACCAGCAATGACCACTTGTCGGGTGAAGATGAAGAGGAAGACATCGACTCTCTATTACCGGTGGAGTATGCCGCTCTGGAACCACGAGGTCCACTCGCAGCATCAAGTTCTAAGAGGGGGACTAGGGAATGGGCGCACATGGTGGACGTTTCTCGTGACATCACAAACTTCCGTGAACTCGTACCGGATATGGCGAAGGACTGGCCTTTCGAGCTTGACACGTTTCAGAAAGAAGCAATCTACCACCTAGAGGACGGGGACTCTGTCTTTGTAGCCGCTCACACGTCAGCCGGAAAGACTGTTGTCGCCGAGTATGCAATAGCTTTAGCGGCGAAGCATATGACCAAAGCCGTCTATACTTCGCCGATAAAGGCCCTCAGTAACCAGAAGTTCCGTGACTTCAGGCATATCTTTGATGATGTGGGAATCCTCACTGGAGATGTGCAGATTCGACCAGAGGCGAGCTGTCTGATAATGACCACTGAGATCCTTAGGAGCATGCTCTACAGGGGTGCGGATCTGATTCGAGATGTTGAATTTGTAATCTTTGATGAAGTCCACTACGTCAACGACCTCGAGCGAGGTGTGGTGTGGGAGGAGGTTATTATCATGCTTCCCGAGCATGTCACACTTATCCTACTGTCGGCGACGGTACCTAATACGTATGAGTTTGCATCATGGGTTGGCAGGACTAAAAAGAAGGATATCTATGTCATATCTACACCCAAGCGGCCGGTTCCGCTAGAGCACTACCTCTGGGCAAACAAGAAAATGCACAAGATAGTTAATGCGGACAAGAAATTCATTGACGCCGGCTGGAAGGAAGCCAATGACGAACTCTCCGGGAAAGATAAAACCAAAGCAGCCCACGCAGCGGAAGCTACATTGACTCCGCGTGGTGGTGGGAACTCGAGGGGAACGCGCGGCCAGCCTCAGCGGGGCGGGCCACAGCGAGGTGGGCAACAACAGCGCGGTAGAGGCACACCACAACGAGGGACCGGTAACATTGCAAGGACTGGACGTGGTGGTGGGCGCACTACTGCAGCACAAGATCGAAACATCTGGGTCCACCTTGTCCAGCATCTGAGAAAGCAAGATCTTCTTCCCGCTTGCATCTTTGTGTTCTCGAAGAGACGATGTGAGGAGAACGCCGACGCTCTGTCCAATATCGACTTCTGTACCGCATCCGAAAGAAGTGCAATCCACATGACTATTGAGAGATCAGTTGCTAGGCTCAAGCCTGAGGATCGAAGCTTGCCACAAATACGTCGCCTTCGTGAACTGCTAAGCCGCGGAATAGCTGTTCACCATGGTGGCCTTTTGCCCATTGTCAAAGAGATGGTTGAGATTCTATTTGCGAAGACGTTGGTCAAGGTACTGTTTGCCACCGAGACCTTTGCGATGGGTCTGAATCTACCAACCCGAACGGTGGTGTTTTCGGGGTTCCGCAAGCATGACGGACACGCATTCAGAGATCTGCTACCCGGAGAGTATACACAAATGGCAGGTCGAGCGGGACGTCGAGGATTGGACCCAGTAGGATCTGTTATCATTGTAGCACCAGGCAGTGATGAAGCTCCACCAGTTGCCACGCTTAGGCAAATGATCCTTGGCGATCCTACAAAGCTGCGGTCGCAGTTCCGATTGACATATAACATGATACTAAACCTCCTCCGAGTGGAAGCATTGAAGATAGAAGAAATGATCAAGAGAAGTTTCAGCGAGCACGCCACTCAGGCACTATTGCCCGAACATGAGAAGCAGGTCAAGCTCTCGGAGGCTGATCTTGCAAAGCTCAAGCGGGAGCCATGCGATATCTGCGATACTGATATTGCCGCATGCCACCAAGCATCCATGACATTTCAGGCTTTGACAACAGAGCTGCATCAAGGACTACTTGCGTCCCCAGTAGGTAGACGTATGATCGCACCGAAGCGACTTATCGTCTTCCGTAGGGTGTGTGTTCACGTTTCCCTTGCGAAGATGATAACTAAAAATTGAAATCGATGAGTAGGACGGCATTCGCACGGCAGGTATTCTACTTCGTGAAGGTGTTAGCAAGGGCCTCACTCCAACCGTGCATGTCTTGGAAGTCGGATCGTTGAGCGCAAAACGTCAAGTCGCCGACCTGCTCCCGTATCTTCCAAGTTTCAAACGGCTCTTTGTCGGTCTTCCTAATAGAAGGTCGGATATGAAGCTCAGAGCGACCAACGTTCCTCTTACCGACGTGGAATGTATCACGAAAGCCATGATCAAGGTCAGAAGTACCATTACGCACTTTACGCATAAGCACATTTATTGACACCTCTCTAGATTGACCTTCCAAGTGTGCTAAGGAAAGATAAAGAAGCAGTAAAGTTCGCAGAAGAGGAGCTTGCGAAGCTGTGTAGCTCTTGGGCATCTCCTGAATGGGAGGAACTGGACTGGTCTCGATTAAGGGACCTGCAATTGCGTACCATTCTCGACGAACGCAAAAGAACAGCTTCGGCTGCAGAGCACCGTCGATGCTTTCAGTGCCCTGATTTCTTGAGACATGTAAGCCTAAGTAATCTCCGCATATCTGCCTCATCGGAAACGCTAAGATGACCCTAGTTTGCTATGGAGCATGATCAGTGGTTGATCCAAGAAAACATCACCCAGCTGAGACAGCTCATGTCCGACCAGAATTTGCAACTCCTGCCAGATTACGAGCAGCGAATCTCGGTCCTGAAGGCTCTGGGTTTCATTGACGAGAACTCACGCGTCGAGCTCAAGGGCAAAGTGGCTTGCGAGGTAAGCTACTCCCGAAGCATTATAACATTTCGACAATTCTGAGTCAGTGGTCGTACAGATCCATTCTGCCGATGAACTGGTCCTGACGGAGTTGATTCTCGAGAACGTATTAGCGGACTTTGAGCCAGCAGAGATCGTTGCTCTGCTCTCGGCTTTTGTGTTCCAGGAGAAGACGGATGTCTCTCCAACACTCACGCCCAGCCTGGAGAAGGGTCGGGATACCATCGTCAACATTTCTGAAAAGGTCAACGGTTTTCAGACACAGTATCAAGTAATACTCTCCAGTGACGATTCCAACGATTTCGTCAGCCGCCCTCGCTTTGGTATGGTGGAGGTAGTTTACGAATGGGCCCGGGGGATGTCGTTCAACCGCATCATGGACCTGACTGATGTGTTGGAAGGGACCATTGTGCGAGTCATGACCAGACTTGACGAGACTTGCCGCGAAGTGAAGAATGCGGCTAGGATCATTGGAGACCCGACTCTTTTCCTCAAGATGCAGGAGTCTCAAGAGATGATCAAGAGAGATATCACTGCCGTCGCGTCGCTATACATGTAGTGTATGTAGACTATAGTCGACGCCACACAGCAGAACATGGAGCGCTCTGTGACACGATGCCACTGATTTCCCTATTCCCCCTCAACCGCCCCTTTCCTGAAACAATGATGAGCCGTCCCAACCTCCGCCTTTTGTTCACGGTCTTTTCGTTTTCTTGTCGGAGTTGGATCATTTGAACGGTAATCGGATTGCGCTAATACGGAAAGACCGCAACGTCGCGGTTACAGGGGATAGATAGGGTATAGGTACCTGGTAGGTTAGGGAGCCCATATAAGGTAAGGTAAGGTACCTAGCCTATAGCCTGCTGATTAATACCTTAAGTGATCCACTACCGAAGTACAAGTACGGTACTCTACTGCACTCCTGCATGCAATGCGCTGCACTGCACTGCACATCCCACACTAACACATGAGAATTAATTGTTTAGTTTTGTAGCGAATGCGCACCGAGTCCCGTTGATCGGGTTAAATGATTTAGGAAGAAGAAACATCTCTCGTCGGGACAGTTCAGTGAGGAGCACCAATCCTAGGTCCTTTCCTCGTACATCAGCTACTCTTTTAAGCAGTTCCATGTTTCCTGCCCAAGCTTCAAAACATTCTTCAGTCAACTGACAACAAGTCTCACTTCTAGAAGCCGAGGACTCACAGCACCTGTGGGTGATCCGAAATGGATGTCGCTGGGCTCCGCAACCGCATACAATCGACACTCGATACCAATGCTGATGTCAGGCGGCAAGCTGAACTCGATCTCAAGTTTGTGAGTGCGGGAAATTCTTGACAGCTCACAATGAGATGAGTTAACAGTGCGATCCATTAGGCCGAGGATCAGCCTGGCTTCCCTGATGCTCTCCTCGACGTTCTCGAAGCGGAGCGGGACAACGGAGTCCGACTGTCGAGTAGGATCCTCCCATGTGGCCGGCCATTCAATTCGCTAACGAAGGGCTGTTCCAGCTGTGGTATATCTGAAGAACCGCGTGACAAGAGGTTGGTCGCCAGGGGAGGACTACCCCCTTCATAAACCAATACCGGAGGACGAGAAGCGTGCCTTTCGCACCCGCCTCCTTCCTATCATCGCATCGTCACAAGCTCAGATTCGATCACAGCTTATTCCAATTCTCCACAAGATCCTCCAGTATGATTTTCCGGACAAGTGGCCTGATTTTATGGACATCACCCTTCAGTTACTGAACACCAATGACGCCAACTCCGTCTTCGCGGGCCTGCAATGCCTCTTGGCAATATGTCGGGTCTACCGATTCAAGGCTGTTGAGGACAGGGGTGATTTCAATAAGATCGTAGAGGTATCATTCCCGCAACTGTTGAGCATAGGATCACGCTTGGTAAACGAGACAAGTTTGGAGGCAGGGGAAATGTTACGGACTGTAACGAAAGCTTACAAACATGCCATTTATGTCAGCCGTGAGATCCTACCAATGACTTGTTGAGTCCATGCTGATAGTGTGCATAGTTTGACCTTCCTCCCCATCTACGCGAGCAAGAGACAACTGTGGGCTGGTGTACCCTTTTTCTTACTGTCATTGGGAAGGAAGCGCCGCCGTGTGCACTTTCCGACGATCTTGACGAGCGAGAAACGAATCATTGGTGGAAGGCAAAGAAATGGGCGTATGCGAATCTTAACCGACTTTTTGTAAGGTAAGGCTGTTGATTCTGGTCTCTTAGGGCAGATCCCGAAGCTAAGCTTGGACTATCAGATATGGAAACCCAAGCACGCTTTCTAAGAACAACGGTTCGGATTATACGGAGTTCTCGAAATCATTCATCACGAACTTTGCGCCTGAGATTCTGAAGGGGTACCTACAGCAAATCGAGAAATGGGTCTCAAAGACGACCTGGCTTAGCAAGCCTTCTTTATCATACACCTTGGCTTTCCTCGACGAATGCGTCAAACCCAAATCAATGTGGAATCATCTCAAGCCCAATATGGACAACCTGATCTCACATGTCTTATTCCCGATCCTGTGCCAGTCAGACGAGGACATGGAACTCTTTGAGACAGATCCCTCCGAGTATCTCCACCGCAAACTCAACTTTTACGAGGAGGTCTCGGCGCCCGACGTTGCCGCCACAAGTTTCCTCGTCACCCTCACCAAAAGCCGAAAGAAACAAACCTTCACTATCCTCAACTTTGTTAATAGTATCGTTGGAAAATACGAATTAGCGCCGGATGACCAGAAAAACCCGAGGGAGAAAGAGGGCGCGTTAAGGATGATTGGTACTTTAGCGAGCGTTATCCTTGGTAAAAAGAGTCCTATCGCGGATCAGGTCGAGTATTTCTTCGTGCGACACGTCTTCCCTGAATTCCGGAGCCCTCACGGGTTCCTGCGTGCTCGGGCTTGCGATACGCTGGAGAAATTCGAGGAGCTGGACTTCAAAGACCCAAACAACCTACTCATCATCTATCGGAACATTCTGGAGTCCATGGCTGACCCTGAGCTTCCCGTGCGCGTGGAGGCAGCCCTCGCGTTGCAGCCACTCATTCGGCACGAGGTTATACGAACGTCAATGCAGCAGAACATTCCACAGATCATGCAGCAACTACTGAAGCTCGCGAATGAGGTTGACGTGGATGCTTTGGCAAACGTTATGGAAGAATTTGTTGAAGTCTTTGCCACTGAGCTTACTCCTTTCGCAGTTGCGTTGAGCCAACAGTTGCGAGACACCTATCTGCGGATTGTGAAGGAACTGCTGGAACGAAATAGTAGCAAGGACGGGGACGAACAGTACGGGGATTTTCTGGATGACAAGAGCATCACTGCGCTCGGCGTTCTGCAAACCATTGGGACCCTCATTCTCACACTGGAGAGTACCCCTGACGTGCTTATGCATCTTGAGACAATCCTGATGCCCGTCATCACCATAACTCTCGAGAACAAACTCTACGGTAGGTCCAGGCCGCAGAGCATTCAGTTTCACCTGCTTACTTCTACAAGACTCTTACAACGAGGTTTTTGAGATAGTTGACAGCTGTACCTTTGCGGCCAAGGCGATATCGCCAACAATGTGGCAAGCTTTCGAATTGATTCACAAGAGTTTCAAAGACGGGGCGGAGCTGTATCTCGAGGGTACGTTATTTCGCCGTATATGTGACCCCTTGCACCCCCTACGCCGAGGGTACCCCATAGATTTTGTTCATATTTACCGTGAATCAATACTGACCGGACTGAAGATATGCTTCCGGCATTGGACAATTTTGTGTCGTACGGTGCTGAGATGATGGTCCAGAATCCAGCTTACATTGAGGCTGTGGCCAGCATGGTCCAAGATATTTTCCATGATGAGAAGGTCGGAGCAGTGGAACGAATATGCGGTTGCAAGCTGGCGGAAGCCATCATGCTTAATCTCCGAGGTCATGTCGACCAACACATACCCAGATTCGTCGAGATCGCGATGACCGTCCTGAACAACAGTGATTTTAAGGTCAAATCCTATCGTATCCACCTTATGGAAATGGTCATCAACGCCATCTACTACAACCCTTTGCTCGCCTTAGGTGTCTTAGAATCCAACGGATGGACAAATAAATTCTTCAGCGCCTGGTTCTCAAACATTGACAATTTTACCAGAGTGCACGACAAGAAGCTATCGATTGCGGCGATCAGCTCACTACTAACGTTGAGGGCATCTGACGTGCCAACGAGTGTTCAGCAAGGATGGCCAAGGCTACTTCAAGGAACCGTTACACTTTTCCGGACGTTACCGGCAGCCATCAAACGTACGATCCGAATCCCACACAATCTTGACATATGACTAACGTAGTGTCTATAGATAGGGAAGAAGCCACGAAGGAAGACGATCTCGGAGGCGAAACTTTTGAGGAGGAGGAGGAGGAAGAGGAAGAGTGGGAGGTGGATACGGAGTGGAATGTCGATGCTGAGGACGCTGAAGGTGACGTCAAGGATGAGAGCACTGCATACCTGGAGTTTCTGAACGAAGAAGTAGGTCCCGCAGGTTCTGAAAACGGATCGGTCAACTCACTTCCAGATCAGGCACAGAAATTCGGCACGGGCAGCAGCGACGACGACGACGAATTGGAAGAGGAGGGCCTCCTAGAAACACCACTAGATCAGGTGGAGCCCTATGGACTTTTCAAGGATACGCTGATGAGTAAGTTTTTGCGCCTGTCATGAAATCGTCATAACCTCGACTGCATCCCACGTCCCACGCGTTCTGCCTTTCTCTAACATAGTCGGTGCACAGAGATGCAACAGGAGCAGCCACAACTTTACGAAAGCCTCACGAAGATTCTGAACCCGGAAGAGCAGCAACAAGTCCAAATCGTCGTCCACCAAGCCGAAGCAAACGCAGCGGCCGCTGCGCAGCTGGCGAGTCAAGTCAACGGCGGCTCTCACTGAGCGTTATGCATGTCCTGTTGAGGCGTTTTTGCAAACTGTACGTGCCAAACGTGATGCATATTCTAGCGTGCATTTGATTCTTCACATGGCGTTCAGAAAGAAAGAAGAAAGAACAGAAGACGAAACGAGCGAACCACGAAGTATGTAGACAGCCGCGATTTCCATGTTATGGATCCCTACACCACCCACGTCAGGGAGAACCTTGTCTCTCCTCATTAGAGAGGTTTGGTTCGCGAGTGCGAGCGAAAGCCCTAGCATTGCGCTTTTATAGCTAGCATTAGGGAGCTTGAATAAAGACTCGTTAGGCAGGGATGCTTTTCCCTCGCTCATTCACATGCCGGGCCACAGCCCTTTCCCCGCCCTTTTTCCATCCTCTCAGGCGCACAGCCGCGAGAAGTGACTGGCAACGAGAGCACTGTATTCGAAACTCCATGGCGAACCTCGCCACGCACGATTGCAGATATGTCGGTGTCACAGTTACATAGGCATCCAGAGCCGACTACTATCCATGTACCGTAAGGTAGTTCCAGCAGACCGGTTATCCCCCGTCGGCAAAGCTGCTCCTACCTTATCGATTGCCGCAGCTCCTTTCTAGATCGACGGTGCTTTCTGCGCTCCATAATCGCCAGCGCGTGTAGTGTAGATCGGCGCTCGGGACTGGCGCACGCGCTTGAGGAATCGAACTTCCGACCTCTTTGCCATGCGGATGGGGAAGTAGAGATCTAGGTGGTTTCGCTGGAATCGCTAGAAACAAGTGTACCTACGATGTAGTGTAAGAGTCCGACATCGTCTCTTGCGATTCTGGGAAAGGGTAGTCTCCATGGGGTTTGAAGCTAGGTTATGTACGGATAGAGGAGGCCAGATATGTAAATACGAATATGAACTCTGTGCGAGATATTTTCCATTGAAAGATGGATGGGCCACACCGCTTACCGCTACCGGACATGTAAAAGGTTGAAAACAAAGGTATGCAGTTTGTGCGTAACTGAACGGGTGCTGGTGCTGAGTAGATCTCATTCAACCCCGAGTTGTCCATAGGTTAGTGCCTTCAATCGCCACATAGGGCTTTTGATGGCTCGAAAGCCACGATGCCCTTTCGAATCAGCGGGCCTTGAGCGAAGGTGTCATCAAGTCATCCTGCTCAGTCCGGACAAGTCCACCAAGCAGTCCACTATCCAGCTAGCAGCTATCGGCTTTACTGAGCACGAATGCGGTCGTCCACGAGTGCAGCGTCGATCAGCCTCCAACAACTCGTGACGGTTGCATGGACAAGGTTTTTCAATCTCACGTCCACTGCAGAGCAAACACAGCCGTGCTCCGAGTATCCATCTATACACACATGTCCAAACCCCCCCCACTAAGTCGCCGAAGATGGACATTTTTATCCTCAAAGGAGCATAATCCCACAACGCCGTCCCAATGCTCACAGCCCCAGCTCCGTCAAGCCATGCCCACAAGCCACTATACGCCAATCCACTTCCTCCCTCCCTCTTCCCTCCTCACAAGATCCCATCATGTTCCCCCGGCAACCTCTTCACGCGCTTCTGCTCCCAGTCATCCAGATCCTTCGCTGCAAGTCTCTAAATTCCGCCCAAAGAGGAAACCCGTTAGCCAATGCACTCTCTCAACCTCCCGCCTAGAGTTCCCCAGCCCAAAATCCTCCCTTCCCCTCACCCTCCCTCCCCTCCCCCTCCTCATCCCAAACCCCCCTCCCCACACACCTCACCCCCGCCCCACCCCAACCGCACTCGAAACAAAGCAAACAGCGCAAACTCACATAATACTCCTCCCGCATATCGACCCGCCGCCGCTCACTCCCGATCCCCAACCGCTCCTCCTCGCTCATCTGGCGCACCTTGCGGTCGTGCTTCTCGTACCGGAGCGCCGTCGCCGGCGTCAGGAAGAAGGAGCCCGCCACCATGGTCAGCAGGAAGGGCAGCCCGAAGGCCGCGAACGGGTGCTTGGCCAGCGCCACGCGGTAGCGCGCCGCGAGCGTGTGCGAGGTGGATGAGGGGCGGAATTTTTTGGAGGGGAAGATTGGCATGGTTTTTGAAGAGGGGTAAGTGGAGGGGGGGGTTGTTCTTGTTTGTTGGGCGTGTAAGGGTAGGGGGGGTGGGAGTAGAAATGAAGGGTTTATGGTGGAGGGATTATGTAAGCGAGAGCGAGGTTGAAGGTCGGATGTGATATCAGCTGTTCGGCTCTGTGCCGGACAACTTGAAGAGCTGTACAATTTTATACTGGATTGACGGTGAATACTAAAAGCCGGATAGGTCCTCTAATCTCTAGCGAGCAGTTTCAACTACCAGCCAACTCCATATGACCTTCCAACACAGACGCCTCGCTATAATGCCAGATCCTATGTACCTGCTTAGTTCTTAAACAAGCTCAAAACATTCTACCATGCAATCCCCTTCCGCTCGTTTTGTACACCGTCTGCTGGACTGTTGCGTGATCAGAGGCAGGCATCACCATGGCATCCACCTCCTTGTAACCCGAGAAATAGAAGCCCATGATCACGACTAAATACGTCAAGACCAGTATACTGCCCTCTGTGCAGAGTTAGTGATTATTGCTCAAAGCATGGTCCTGAAAGACTCACTGAAATAATTGCTCTTCCCTTCTCCGTACATGTAGCTCAGAAGGAAGACGCATAGGATCACAGTGACCATATCGAACTCCGGGAATATAAGACTAACATATCTCAGTCAGCCGCTTTCCCGTGGAGTCTGGTGAAGTTACATACTTGAAGGTGTAGTCAATCATATCCGATGGGTCAATGAAGCGACCATGAACGGCGCTGAACAGCACAAGCGCTGGGATTTGTAACAGACAAACCTGCAGGGCGTAGGCGGATCCGATCTCCATCGAAAGGGCGATATTCCCATTCATGGCAAAAGATATGGCGTTCTAGGATTCCAATGTTAGTCAAGTCTTCAGCCCTAGATACGGAGGTCAATACCTACCAAGAACTCTGTGGTATTTGGCACTAGGGCGAAGAGCGTTATTCCCAAGAACTTTTCATCAATCTCTACACTCTCCAAGACAATGTCGACGGTGTTGACTAAAATCTCGGCAATGACAGCATAGAGCACTGTGGCACCCAAGAGGATGACGCAACTCTTCATCCTGCTCCAATTCGGAGCATCATGACCACCAGCATGTGACATTGTTTCGGCTGCAACGGCTTCATCATTGTCATCGTGGAACGTGCCCGTTCGGATTGGCGGTGGACGTATCGCATGATGAGCAGCGGTATGGGCGATTGCTGACGTTTTGCGTGGTGCCCCAGCAGCATCACGGGCCGCTACTGTGGCAGCCGTAGCAGCCATCTCCGCAACTTGATGGACTAGATGATTGTTGTCTTCATCCGACAGACCTGGGATTCGTACACTCTTTTGACTTCGATTATCTGCTGCCACACTGTCGCCGCCACTGCTTTTCGGGGGAACGAGGTATGGAGTCTGTCCTGTGCCATGAGTATGGTTGCTAGACACCGAATTAAAGCGCGAAGCATCTTGGCTCCGTGGACCCATCCCAACGTGCCTCAGGGACTGTCCTAGAATCCGTTTGTAAAGCTGAGAATCCCGAATCGAGACACGACCGACCGAGCCTTTTCCGCCACCTGTCTGTTGCCCCGCTGGCACTCCGCTATTACTCTGATGTCGTGGATCATGACCATTTGGTGCACTGTGGGCAGGTCCGCCTGGTCCGAGTTTTTTCTCCTCTATTTCGGTATTCCAGATCACTGCCGCGTGAGTCCTTAAAGTGAACCACAAGCCAATGATATAGGAGAGAAACAAAAGAACAGCCGAAAACCAGCAATATGGTCTCACGGCTTCGATGAAGAAGCGATCATAGATAGCAGGAACTTGGGAGAAGGAACACCGTCGACAGTCCTTGTTATCTGGGTTGGTAACGGAGTCGTAGCAGGGTTTACAAGTAAACTCATGCTACTCCATGTGTCAGCCCATGGTATCAATTCGGTACTGGAGGACTGCGCTTACGCTTCCGTAGATCTGATAGAAAAGAGTCGGTCCAAATGCAGCTATGACTGCGAATAGCAGCATAGTCGAAGTTACCCCAGCGGACTTGACATTGAACCTTTGAGTCTTGCGCTTTAGAGCTCCAAAACACATCGATAGTCCAGGTAGAAATAGAACACCGGCGAAGATGCTCCCGATGATGCTTCCTTCTACGAGTTTAGCTTTGCCCTGGCTCAAGGCTACGCAGTATAGAAAGACCTCGACGAGTGTGGAGAAGAATGCGTTGATCGCCGCGCCGACTCCCATCGACGATTGGGCCGAGATCGAAGCTACGGCTTGACCGATGAAGTATGCCAGCGGAATGATGGAGAACAGCGCAAGCGCAAAAACAAAGCCAGGATGTGTCAGCCATATCTTCAGGTCAAGCGCAACACCGAGAACCCAGTAATCGAAAATGGCAAACAAGACGACAGCGATGAGGTTGATGAGAAAAATGTTCGTGCCGTCAATCGTGTATTTCCAGTACGTCAGACCAACTGCACGATAGGTGCATAACAAAATGGAAGACGAGGATGAGGACGGGCCACGAGAATAAGATCCGTCCGAATGGAACGATAGCGCCAATGGGTGACGCCGTAGGTGATAGAAGAGGAGCAAAGTTACTTTGCCCATGGGAATCCAGAAGACCATAAGCCAACATAAGGCAGAGACTAGAAGCAGCAATGGCGTGATGAAAAAGTAGAAGAAGATGAAGAACACGACACGTCCGACATTCCACTGCCCTCTGCCGAATAGTCTTCGCTTGCTTCCTGGGCCGTCTGTTTCATTGTGCCCACTTCTTCTACCTCTTCCTAATAGGCTGTCATTCTCGTGCATCGAATCCATGCTTTCTCTGCGTCTTCCGATCAGTGGGCGATTTTTCACAGGACCGAAGAACAAGCGCCCGTCTTCGAGATCACCATTCTGCCATTGTTCATACTCGCCAATACTCCGACCTTCTCCCTCGTCCTCCTCAACGTATGCCTCGTCTTGCTCTAGCTTCACGAATTGGCCAAAAGGATAGAAGAGGTACTTCGCAAGACCCCATAGAACTCTCCCATATTCCAAAGCCCCGGGAGTGAATGCCAGAATGAAGCAGACTACAGCACCAAGGGCTGCCGCCAAAGCTAACCACCATCCGAATATCAACGTCCATAAGAGATTGAACGTCCACAGCCAGTTGTTCACCCTTCCACCAGGGGAAGAGTGGATGTCCCCTTCGGCAGTCTTCTGCACAGACCTATCCTTTCTGTACAGTGCCGGCTTCCAGATGCGTATGCCGAAGGGATGGGTTTCATTGATAGCGTCTTGACGGTCCTTTAATGTGAAGCTTTCTGCATCACTAAGGTCTTCATCATCATCATCGTCGTCATCCTCTACATCCTCATCGACCTGGATATTCCCTTCCTCCCCGGAGGGCTGAGCTAGATCTCCGTCCGCATTGCCACGACCCTCCACTTGCTGCGGCTGCCCCGCCTGCTCCGCTTGGTCTTCATCTTCATCTCGCGAATCCAACCTGGGCAAGATAGTGGGCTGAGCTGTCTGTCGCCGACGCAGAGTCGACGATTGCCTCCGGAGCGTGCCAAATCCTGAAGCAGCCCTTGCCAAATTTACCTTCCTTTGAACAAAGTCGGAGCTATATTCATCAGGATCATCGTCCACAGAAAATTCTTGACCTCTTTGAGGAGTCTGAAACTTCGATGATGCACGCCTTGTCATTCCAGGCTTTTTAATCTTCACCGTGCCGGTGTCTGGCGACTTGAGTTGCTGGCGGATCGAAGATTCTTCAGAGCCACGAACGCTCGGTCGGAATCGGTCCTGAGTAGGTGTCTCATCCCCATCCAAAGGCTGTTCCACTTGTGCCGTTCGATAAGAAGTCATAGAGCCTGCACAGACGGTTAGATTGGAGGTAGTTTTACATTAGATAGTCGCGAGAATTTGCTACCATGAGTACCTCCAGATTGACTACCTGAACGAGATGGCCGAACAGCATTAGACGCACCTTCTTCTTCCCGTGTCACCGGCTCGAAGCGTGAGGAGGAATCTCTGGTATCTGTCGGAGATGCCGTGGTTGAGCTGTCGTTATCTGGAGCTCTATTTGAGCTATTGTCAGGAGCCATCTTTGATGAATCTGGTCAAAGCGACTAGGTGAAGGCCGATAGAGAAATGTAAGAGGATCCAAGGGGTCTGTGGAGAAGAACAACTATTGTCAGATCCGATGGACAGGACGCGGAGTGAGAATCTGAAGCGTTCGGGTGGGAAAGGGCAACCTCAACGGACGCAGAGGTGCACTGCACAGATGGAGTGGTCTGCCTTGCTCATCACCCGAATCCTTCTGTATTCGTCTGCGTGATAGACAAGCCATGTGCTTCCGGTTCAAGATCCCTGTTGCTTACTTGCCTTATCTGAAACTAGGTCAAAACCAAATCTAGTTGTGGCGGTGCGTTGTGGCTACTCTCGCTTGCACTTTCCTTTGATACCTTACAGGTAAGGTATGTGTACCTACCTTATAAGGTAATCCTGCAAGAGCCAGACCTTGAATGATAGAGCGACCCTCAGCATCACCAAACACATCGACCAAACACTTTCCATAATATCTACGAGCAGCTGATCTTGCCACTCCTCTCAGTTTTCACCATGGCGCTTGACAGCTTTTTCCACAATAAGATCGAGAGCATGAAGCTCGAGATCATCCAAGGACAAGCAGTCTTGAGACGGTTGGAGGCGCAACGGAACGACTATAACTCAAGGGTACGGTTACTACGGGAAGAGTTGGGACTGTTACAGCAGCCAGGATCCTACGTCGGCGAGGTTGTCAAGGTGATGGGGACGAAGAAGGTTTTGGTCAAAGTACATCCGGAAGGCAAATATGGTGGGCATCAGCAACTCTATGCCCGAGACGAATGGGACGTTACTGACCACTCTCCTTACTTTAGTCGTCGACGTATCAGACAGTGTCGACCTATCCAAGCTCACCGTCGGCAAACGGGTGACTCTGCTCTCCGACTCCTACAAGCTCGAGAAAATGCTCCCATCATCCGTCGACCCCTTAGTATCCCTGATGATGGTCGAGAAAGTGCCCGACAGCACATACGACATGATCGGCGGCCTCGACCAGCAAATCAAAGAGATCAAAGAAGTCATCGAGCTGGGCCTGAAACACCCGGAGCTCTTCGAATCGCTCGGCATCGCCCAGCCCAAAGGCGTCCTCCTGTACGGCCCCCCGGGCACCGGCAAAACGTCTCTATCTCCCCCTTCTCGAGGTTGCCGTAACTCTCTAACTTCCCATTAGGCTACTCGCCCGCGCCGTCGCGCACCACACGGCCTGCAAGTTCATCCGCGTCTCCGGCTCCGAGCTGGTGCAGAAGTACATCGGCGAGGGCAGCCGCATGGTGCGCGAGCTGTTCGTCATGGCCCGCGAGCACGCCCCCAGCATCATCTTCATGGACGAGATCGACAGCATCGGCTCTTCGCGCGTCGAGGGCAGCAGCGGCGGCGACTCCGAGGTCCAGCGCACCATGCTCGAACTGCTCAACCAGCTCGACGGCTTCGAACCCACTAAGAACATCAAGGTCGTCATGGCCACCAACCGGCTCGACATCCTCGACCCCGCTCTGCTCCGCCCGGGGAGGATAGACCGCAAAATCGAGTTTCCACCACCCACGTAAGATTCCCTCCCCCACATCCCCTTTTTACCGAGCTACGTCGCCAAAACCGTCCACCACGTACTAACGCCCGCCCTCGCCTCCCAGCGTCGAAGCCCGCGCCGATATCCTCCGCATCCACTCGCGCAGCATGAACCTGACACGCGGCATCAACCTGAAGAAAGTCGCCGAGAAGATGAACGGCTGTTCCGGCGCCGAGCTGAAGGGCGTCTGCACCGAAGCGGGCATGTACGCCCTGCGCGAGAGACGCGTGCACGTCACGCAGGAGGATTTCGACCTGGCCACGGCCAAGGTATTGAACAAGCATGACGACAAGGAAATCAGTCTGGGCAAGTTGTGGAAGTAGGGGTTGAATGGTACGGGCTGGTGGTGTGGAATGGGGCATGGATGTGTATGGGGTTGTGGAAGGTCATGGGTGTAATGTAGCGCGTGATAGATTTGATAGCGACCTGATGGTACACTTTCGAGGACCCCTATATTTCGCCCATCGCCGACGGGAGGACAAGTCATGTTATGGTCACTGCGAATCATGACGCAGATCGCCAATCCCACTTGCTACGAAAGGCTTGATTCTCCCACTTCTAATGTATAGAGAGTTCGTTAGGCTAACGCGATCCTTTCGACTCGAAATTTCGGTTCTGAAATATTCCTATCATATATATTCATCGCGGCAACGCTACAACATTGACATACACGTGAGCGGCGGCTAATGGCAACTTCTTTGCCTCCTCACATCCCCGCCTTCGCATCCAACCCCTCCGCAACCTCCTTACTCGGCTCAGTCTACGCCATGTCCGCCTTGCTCCACTTACCCACGACCTCATCCACCTCCTTCCTATACGTCCTCTGACTCTGACACTGCTCCAGAAAGACCTTATACTTGACCTTCAGCAACGCCTTCTCATTCTCATCCTCGGTAGGATGGACTGCTTTCCCCGGCTTCGACATCCGATCCATGATATCCCACAACGGCTCCGTCTTGCCGTCCTTATCCGCCGAAGCGGCCTTGGCGCCCAGCATCGCCGCGCCGTGACACACGGCCGCGTCGACGTACTGGGGGATGAGGACGGGCATGTCGCAGGCCGAGGCCATGAGGGCCATCAGAATGTCGTTCTGGCACTGCGAGCCGGACATGAAGATGGAGTGGATGCGGTGGCCGGCCTTGTTCATCGTCTCGATGATCTGGTGCGTCTGCAGCGCGATGAACTCCATGGTGGCGTAGTAGTAGAGGGCCAGACCGTCGATGCTCTTGTCGCTGCTGAGGCCGATCACGGCGCCCGTCATGCGCGGGTCGGCGATGGGCGAGCGGTTGCCGAACAGGTCGCCGTAGAAGAAGATGTGTCGGCCCAGCCAGGAGATGCTGGGGGCTTTCGCTTTTTGGCACATGTCCTTGAGGCGTTCATTGAGGTAATCGTATATGTTCTTATTGGAGGATTGTGCGGCGGATGAGGCCTCTTGGGATGCAGGGTGTGTCTCGATGATGTGCTTGAGTAGTTCGCCGGTGGCGCTCTGGCCGCCTTCCGCCATCCAGTAATCCGGGATCAAGACGTCACGGTAGGGTCCCCAGACACCAGGGACGAAGACAGGTTCGGGTGACATGGCAAGGTGACAGGTAGAGGTACCAGCGACCGCTGCGAGCCTGGTAAACGCTTGAGAGATGTCATTCTGGGCCACGCCAGGGCTCAACGATTGGTTGCCAAGCGTGACTTTTGCCCCGACTGTACCGATCCACCCAGCATATGCGTCAATGACACCACTCCCGACAGCGACACCAGGCTTTAGACCTAGCTCGTTGGCGGCGTTTTCGCTGAGTGTTCCCACTAGCTCGCCAGCACTGAGGTATTGGCCGTTCTAAGGGTCGTTCTGTCAGATTTGCACGATCGAGACAGCAGCAAGAGACTCACTACCCCATTGACTCCGCCTAACCTCTTGAAATTGTCCTCTGTCAAATCCTCAAGACCTATATCCTTCAGGAAATCCGCTTGCCATCCCTTAACACTGCCGTCGACTCCAACGGGCACAAAGCTTTGCTTGCATACGGTGCTGCAGAAACTTCTGGTCTCGTTACCTGTGGCCATATGTGTCAATGCGTCCGTGAGATCGTAGAATTTGCACCGATCAAAAAGCTCCCTCGGCATGTGGTTCTTCAGCCACAGCACCTTGGGTATCTCCATCTCAATCGACATGGTTCCTCCAACATAGCGGAGTAGGTTGTGCTTGGTGGCGTTGATCTTCTCGGTTTCTTCGACCGGCCTGTGATCAAGCCAAAGGATGATATTTCGGTCATTGTCGAAGCTAGGGCCTGTCACTGAAACTGGCTTGTCGGTGTCTTGGGCGAAGACGGCAAGAGAGCAAGTCGCGTCGAAGCCGATGCCACGGATGTAGGTAGGATCAACGTTGTTTTGTTGCAGAGCTCGCTGGACCGACGAGCAGATGCATCGCCAGATATCGTTTGTTGATTGCTCCTATGATTTACCACAATGAGTAGGGTTCTGCGGACCTTCAAGTTGGGAGCTGTAGTCGGATGGAACAAGGGCAGCTGCAGACACCGGGAACATACATAATACCCCTGCTCAGGCTGCCAAAGACCGATGTTCTCAGAGGCCAATCCAACAATTTCTCCCGTGCTGTTGATGATACATGCCCTTGCAGAGCCTGTCCCGACGTCTATACCAATGTAGTGGTCCATTGGGGATTTCGGTTCGAGGTGCGGGTCTGTTGACCTTTCCTGTGATGTTTGCGTAGCAGGTCGTCTCAACGGCATGGAGTCCATTTTGAATCACTACTTTGCAGATTTCGTCAAGCGTTACGTCGCGGACTTGATGCTTTGTGCCGTACTTTAAAATAGTCAAGTTATCCTTCGGTGAGGGGGGCGGTGCTAATTAGGTGTAGGGGTGTTTTGGTTGTGGGACTGCGACGACTGTTGTACAGGTCTGGCTGCAAGGTGATGGACGACGTTAGTCAAATTCTGGTATTCACTAAGGTATGCACACTTTATTGAGTACACGTTACTTTCATTATTGTGCCGTCAGTCAACTCCCTGGTGTATGTCTCGGCACTTTCCGTTGAAGCATCACGATGCTGTGTGGCCTGTGGTCGCAGCTCCCCACGTTATCAGTTACCAGTTATCCGCTTTGACCTTGTTGGTGGGGGTCTCCTGCCCCGCTGTCTCTCCCGCCTCCAATCAATCTCTATCTGCGCATAATCGTTGCCAATATATAAGGTAAGCCGGATGACTTTGGTCAGGTACGAAGTACCAGGTATTCACATGTCCATTGGACTTACCTTACGTCTTCATGGTCTAAGGTAAGTGGAGTTGCGAGGCCTTTCGGGTATACATTAATCCGGTGTAGACTCTATCCCTTACCTAAGGTAAACTACCTTATACCCTTACTGGTGAAAGTAAATATTCCGCAAGTTCTCCAGCATCACCAAAGCCGCCAAAAACATTGATATTCGATTAAGTGCAAATTATTAGCTCTTGCTCATTTACCAAGGCACGGATTCATCATCGCACATTCGTACACCTATACACAGCCGGCATTGAATTCTGTTTGCTAGAATGAGCTGACGAAAGTTACCTTCGATGAATGACATACGAAAAGCGGTAGTGAAGCGGCCTAACAGCTCTTCGAGCGAATCAGGATGACTTTTGCGCAGTGGACATCCTCCCAGCCCTTACCTTAGGCTGCTGCTTCCAAAGGGTTAATTGAACGTTCATATATCTACATCAATTTCATATATCTCCATAACTCAACTTCGATGGACCACCATGACGAAGCAGTGGCTGGTATTGCTGCTACGGTGCGGCAGTTGTACGACCGCAAAGAAGCATTCCGAATTTACCATGGCTCTACACACGGCACTCGCCAGTCATCGCTCCTGCAGACTGAGATAGTGGACATAAGCCATCTATCCCATGTTTTGAAGGTTGACCGCGAGAGGAATACTGCACTGGTCGAACCGAGTGTGCCAATGGACTACCTTCTGAGAGCAACATTGGAGCATGGCCTAATTCCGCCGGTAGTCATGGAGTTCCCTGGCATAACCGTTGGCGAAAGTTTCGCAGGCGCCGCCGGCGAGAGCAGCTCCTTCAAGCATGGACTTTTCGACCGTACCATCAACTGGATCGAGATTGTGCTCGCCAACGGCGACGTAGTCAATGCCTCGGACACTAAAGACCCTGAATTGTTCAGTGGGGCAGCGAGCTCGTTTGGGACGTTAGGCATTGCGACTCTTCTGGAGCTCAGGCTTGTTGAAGCCAGAACATACGTCGAACTGGTCTATTTTCCTGTTACCAGCGTGTCTCATGCTGTTGAGAAGATCAAAGAGGCGTCTTACGACCTTTCAAATGATTACATTGATGGGATTCTCTTTGCACGAAACCACGGCGTCATCATGACAGGCCGACTGACAGACCTACACAAGGACGGACCAAGGATTCAGCAGTTCAGCCAGCCCCGTGACCCATGGTTTTACCTTCATGCCAAAGCATCGTCAACTGGCTCTACTGCCACAACCACCGAAGTAATCCCACTGGAAGACTATCTTTTCCGCTACGACCGCGGGGCCTTCTGGACCGGTGCCCACGCCTTCAAGTACTTCATGGCCCCGTTCAATCGCGTCACACGCTGGGCCTTCGACTCATTCATGCACGCCCAATTCCTCTTTCGAGCAGGGCATGAAAGCGGGCATGGATCGCGGTACATTGTCCAGGAATTCGCTGTACCAGCTCCCACGGCGCAGAAATTTGTCGAGTATGTTGATGAGACCCTGGGTTCATATCCACTTTGGTTGTGTCCGCTGCGCCCGAAGGGTCAACTCCCGCTGCACCAACGCAACCCTTATAGCATACCAGGTGGCCCAATGGAGAAGATCCTCATCAACGTCCGCGTTTGGGGACCAGGGCCTAGCACGCATGACCTTCTCGTGAAAGTCAATCGCAAGCTTGAGCAGAGAGTTCGGCAGCTCTCAGGGACCAAGTGGCTGTCTGCTCTTACATATTACACGGAAGCTGAGTTCTGGGACATCTATGATCGCGACTGGTATGATGGGTTGCGTGCCAAATATTACGCCACGAATTTACCTACTGTACATGATATTGTGAGAGTCGATTTGCGTGCCCAAAGGAAAGCTATCAGCGGGATCTGGGCTATTTGGCCCCTCGGTGGAGTTTGGGGGGTTCTGCGAGCTGCACTTGGCAGTGACTTCTTTCGCACTCCAGACCCTCTCAGCCTCCGAGACTTCACTCCTTTCTTTGCGTTGGTGAGTATAATCTTCATATTCATCGCCATAGTATGGATGCAGAGAAAAGAGGGATTAGAGATGAAAATACAGCATACTTAATACAAAGGTCATTCTAAAGAACAATCTTAGAAACTGCTGCATAGACTTTTGACCAGGCTTAGACCGCTATGGCAGACCCCAAAGTACCTCAGTGTGGTTCTCAGTGAGGGAATTCCAGTAGTGTAGTCTGGAATATGTCGTTGACAAATGCAGATATCATGAGTTCAGTACTTCCCCAGCTCTTCCCCAGACGTTCAATGACAACCCGGGGTCGGGTTTTCGTTTTGCCGTCCCGACCTCGTATTGTCGATCCTTACCGGGACTTCAATCAAACCGCGCAGAGACACTGGATGCGAGATGCAGCGATTCCTCTTACTTCTTGCTTTCCTCCTCGGCGCTTCCCTTGCGCTCTCCAAGCCAGAGGATCCAGGCAGCCTCCGCCGCACGACAGTGTACGCCCGTCGGCTCTCCTCGACTCCCAGCAGACTCGCCGAAATAGAATACAGCCCTGTGGGAGACCACGCACGCATCCTCAGTTATACACCACCGGCTTCGTCTTCAAAGCTCGTGGGATTAGGTTTCTACGACTTCTCTACGAAAACATGGCTCGGCAGCACCTCGACCTCTGCTGCGAGCTTCCAGCCCGAATTTAAGGGGACCATCAGCTTGCATGTCAGCGCCGAAGGGGAGGTCTGGCGTGTCGCATTCCACTCATCAAGCCCGAGTCTTAAGATTAATCACTATGACGGCGAGGAGGGGACCGACTGGCCCATGGTGGAGATCTTGAGGCCAGCGCCGGCACCGCAGCCTCATCTGAACAAACCGGTGATGCTGAGCCCGGACGGCAAAGTGCCTGAGAAGGAGGTTGAGAGGAGTTTCTTACAGAAGTTGGTCATCTCCCGTATCCATGAAGACTGCTAAGGGCTGGGCTAACAAAGACTGTTTCCGCAGATATTGGTGGATCTTTTTGGGCGTTGCGGTGCTTGCTATGACGGGTGGAGGCGGTGACAAATAAGGCGTTACGGATGATACTAGAAGGTCATGCATAGGTCTGGGGCTTATTTGTGAGGCCTTCACATTTTACGGCGGCGTTGGTGAGTTGGTACGAGGGTGTACCTTACGTCCGAATGACTACGATCTGACTTGACACAGGTGAAGCTCAAAGTCAACCGAGCCTACCTGGTGCTACGAGACGGCCATCAAAGGCCGCTAGGTCGCAACACCTTTAGTTACAATCTACTGGGACATCTTTGATGTTCTCAAGATGTAACTTGTTCCGCGCTTCCTGACATGTATTCGTAGTTCCATAGCAAGAATTACACCATATACCCTCATGGAGCAGTCACTTTGCTCAAAATCAACTTAGGATTGACCCAAAAAGCGCTCCGCTGTTACGATTGATAGATATGATCCAAGTAGCATGAACAAGGGATAGAGATTCCAACATACAGTAAGCAAAAGCGTAGGGCAACCGGCAATCCCCGTCCACGAGTGCGCAAGGCTCCAACAACATCAACATTACAACTCTAACCAAGACTAATTCGCCGCAGAACACCCAACTTGTTGTCGCCTACTCGATATGGGATTGATCGTTTTGTGTGCAGTCCGATCCAGGCTTCCACTTCGGTGAGTCCGAGCTTGCTTGTTGTTGGGCTCCGCCAAGCTCTCGAATATGCTTCTCGATTTACCGCCGGAGGTTCTTCAGAACATACTATGGCATATGGACTCCGGGACCCTCCTGGTCTGTCTGTTTGTCAGTAAAAGGTTCCTGGCGCTGGCTCAATTGAAACGTCTCCTGTTACACCAGTTACGTTCTATACCCGGATTGACTGTTGGCATTGAAGACCTCAGCACATATGACGCTTTCATGCTGTTCAGACGGAGAGCTACGCGGAACCTGTGCGGTAGTAGTGTCCTAGCACAACGTACACAATATTCAACAGGGCGGGCCAGGGTCAATGTGCCGTTCTGTGTCTTCTATGCTGGTGAACCTGCCTGTTTAGCTGTCACCTACCGGGACCGAGCCGTGATTAGACTTTTCGACTTCTCAGAACAGAGCACACGACCGAAGGTAGACTTGCATCCCCGTCTGTTCCAAGGCGGGCAATTGGAGCTTCTGAAAGTCGCCTTCTCCGAAGCTCGGGACGTTGCTGGATTGTACGCATACACGCCTGATATAGGGAGTGGAGGACCAATGGTGAAGGAGGCATTCGCAAAGTCCTACAATGTTCTCAGGCTTGTTGTATTCAAGTACATTCCCAGCCCTACCCAAGAGGATGCGGACTATTCTATTCGTCAGGAAGCGAGGGATATTCCCTTTTATCAGGGTACTGAACCTACAAGTCTGGCAATCGCCAATGATGGCCTAGTTTGCATAACATGGGCAAGAGTCGGACGTGGCATTGCTGAAATCATCCTCTATGAAAGGAACAAAGACCTTATGGATTCATGTGGCTATGGTCAGTCCGCTTATGTTTCTCTGAGAACGTCCAGCCGTATCAACATACCTCCACATCCTAAATAACTCCAACTCCATCACGTGGGTAATGCTCATAAGCATACTGTCATACGTTGATCTACTCATGCTCTGTGAAGCTCATTCTTTGTGGAGGCTGACAATTTGCTGCCCGGCCGAGTACTGACTAACTTATGTCACTTTAGATCCTTCACCAAGGGAGTGCAATGTACCAGAGGAAGATTTTCGTACTGTCGGTCTGCCTCTAACCGGCCTGTTCCAAGTCTGCAGTATGCAATTCACCTGCGATGGGTCCCAACTAAATTTTTACACGGCCGGTCTTCCGATTCACCGGTTTTCTCTAAATCTTCATCGCAGAGTTCAAGTACCCTTTAACTCAACTTTTACACTTCTCCCGAATCATGCCTTTCTTGAAACGGGTCCGTTAACCTCTTGCTCCTCAATTGTTGGCATACCATTCTACTACAACCATGTTCGCGACTTTCCTTTTCGGTCCAATAGACATGAGAATGGATGCGTAACAAGACTTATGGGCGTAGCTGCGGCAACCCACAGCGAGGACCATGTAGCTCTCATCGCCGAGTGCACTCTGGAGCACAGGGCCCATATCTGTGGGCACCAGCCCAGGCGGATCCTGTCCTCCCGTTGCACAATTTGGAATGCTCTGGCAGACCTGGACGGGTTCAAATTGGATGCCTTCGATGCTGGTCATAGCTCGTTGGGCAACGTCATGGCTGTCTCTCCCCGAGGCACCAGGGTTGCCTTATCGCATTGGGCTCAGCTTCGTGTGTGGGCTCTGGTTCCCGATGCTATGCATGAAGAGGGACTGGAACTCTTTTTCCCTACGGAAGACTTCTGTCAGGAAACTATGACAGGGATCCTCAGACATGTGGAACTATCCTCTCAAGGCGTGATTCACAGCATGTGCTGGCATAGTGAAGATCACCTATACGCCATGACGGATAGGGGATTGGTAAGATGGGATGTCGGACCTATGGCCTGTGGTAGGCCAGCGTCAGTGTCCAGTGATTTTGAATTCTGAAACAGCTTCATTTGAAACAGCTTCATCTGAAAGAGACCGAGAGAAACCGATGAGAAGCTAGCTGGAAGCCTGCGTAAAATGCCTTGCGGCTCCGACTGCATTACGCAGATCCCTTTCAAGAGGCACTGTTGGCGATTCAGATTGCAGCTACTCGAAGCTACAGAGTGTAAGTTGGGTACGTGATTGACTCTGAGTCACTTTTACGCCAGCACGTATGAGCATTTCATCGGAAAGTATGGTAGGTGCATTGGGCTTGACGATGAAGTTGCAAATATGAGCTTGGAACTGACCGTTCTTATTACTGCGTAGGTTATGTAGGCGTTACCAAGCAACAACGGGGAACATCAGGAGTACAGAAAGATTACGGCTCGCCGAGACTACAACAAGGAAGGATTGCAAATGTTGTTTGGGATGTCCCAAAGGACCAAGTACGCCTTAGATGTAGATATAGTACTTCACCACTGGCGCCATCCCTTCCACAAACCCCGCTATCTAAAGACTTGCTGTCAACTCCGACCCCCCATTTGACCCATCGTGACCTGCATATCCAGACATAGCAACATGGAACCTGTCCACATCAATTCCTCAGTGCGCGCAATCTCTCCCCCAAGCCCTCCTCCTCCTGCTCCGTCGGGCCGACCTTTGTCTTCACCGGCGTTGCAGCTTCCATCTCCTGATGAAGCTCTACCCCCGCCTCATCTGCGACCTGGCTCATCAACCGATCCACGTCCTCCTGCGGTGTGCCGACAGCTGTAGCCTGAGACGTCGCGTTCTCGTAATAGCCCGTAGCGACATCAAGGTCTTCGAACTGCGTCTCGAACTTATCCATCACGGCCGATATCTAAGCCAGGACCGGTCAGCGTCCCGTGTCCAAGCGGCAAACCACGTCTCCCCAGCATCCGCATACCTTCTCCAGATCCATCGCCTTCATCGCCTGATCCATCCCCTTGACCACGTTCGTCATACTACCTGTAACCTGCCTCATCGTAACCGCCGTCTGCACTCGCGAACTAACGGCATCGATCCTCGACGCTAGCCGCAGCAGATTCAGCCGCTCGTTTTGCTTGCGGATGGCATTCTGCGCGTAGATTTTGGCGATGTCGGAGTGGTTCTGCTGTATGGCCTGGGGGAGGGGGGGTGTTGTGTTAGCGTGCGGTACAGCATGAGAGACTGGCGACGGCTGGCTTCACCTTTTTGAGCTTGTTCTTCTCTGCCGTTTCGTCCTTGCCGGCTTTGGCTGCTTGTCGGTTGAGCTGCTTCGCTGTGAACTGCGCGTTCGTCAGTGAAAGGTGGGGGGTGGGGTTGGGTGGGGTGGGAGCGTGGACCTTGAGGTTGAAGAGAGCTTTCTCTAGACCCGACATGGCCCCGAAGCGTGAGAGGTGGTTTGGTAGATATGGATTTGGGTTGTTGTTTAGGTGTGTAGAGCATCAGGGTTTGAGACAGTGCTGTGGATGAGTACCTAAGGTAGCTCTACGTTGTTACTGATACGGAGCCTGTGACGATGCGGGTTCCTCCGCAAAGTATCTCCGTACCGAAGCCGCGCGACACGTGGGGCTGAAGCTACTGTACCTGGTATTTAGCACGGGTGGCTTACCAGGCACCCGAAGACCTTGTACTGCGTCACCCTTATTTCTGCTCTCAACAATCCTAGATCTACTCAAAAACTTCCCGAGCAGCCTTTCACCCAGTAGTTGTGTATCTCTTTTGTTTGAAAAGCTTTTACTCCTTGTCTTTGTACCTCACAATGGCTCCCATCAGCCTCGAGTCGGAGGATCATTCACGTGATGCAGCGTTCAACAAGGCCATGCATGGCAGGTCGGCGGAGGAGAGAGCTGGTCTCAGGGCCATGCTGAGGAAAGATCCCATTGCACAGAAAGCTGCAGTCGATGAATACTTCAAGCATTGGGACAACAAATCTGCCGGTACGGAAACACAGGAAACTCGAGAGGTAGATTTGACTGGCTAGGGCTCCGTTGTACGGTAGTTTTTGTTAATGCTAATATTGTGCATGGTACAGGCTCGAAAAGCGGAATACGCAACGCTAACCCGACAGTAAGCTTCCGTTCGGCATAGCTCATCTAATAGTGGTGTTGCTGAATGTCAAATTGCAGTTACTATAACCTCGCAACGGACCTCTACGAGTATGGCTGGGGTGCATCGTTCCATTTCTGCAGATTTGCGTATGGCGAAAACTTCCATCAGGCTATAGCCCGGCATGAGCACTACTTGGCGCACAAAATGGGCTTGCGGGAGGGCATGAACGTGCTGGATGTCGGATGTGGTGTTGGTGGACCTGCTCGGGAGATTGCCAAGTTTGCCGGAGTCAATATTACAGGCTTGAACAACAACGACTACCAAATAGAGAGGGCTACCAGGTATGCACAGAAAGAGGGCTTGACGAAGCAGCTCAGCTTCACTAAAGGCGATTTCATGGTATGTGCACGCTGGTCTGGGGCATAGCATAGGGACAAGGAGCTGATCAGACCCGGGTGCAGCAAATGTCTTTCCCAGCCAACACCTTCGATGCCGTCTACGCGATCGAGGCTACTGTCCACGCACCGGTATTGGAAGGTGTTTACTCTCAGATATATCGTGTCTTGAAGCCAGGAGGTGTCTTCGGCGTCTATGAGTGGCTTATGACCGAAAACTACGACAACGACCAACCCCATCACCGTGAGGTTCGCCTTGGCATAGAGCAAGGAGACGGTATCTCCAATATGGTCAAGATCTCCGAAGGTCTACAGGCGATCAAGGATGCAGGTTTCGAGCTCGAGTTTAACGAGGACCTTGCCGACAGACCAGATGCTACACCGTGGTATTACCCTCTTGCCGGTGATTTCAGGATGATGGGCAGTGTATTCGACTTCTTCACCATCGCGAGGATGACGAAGATTGGGAGAGGTGCCATACACAGACTTGTCGGTGGCCTTGAAATGGTCGGTATTGCTCCGCATGGAACGCAGAAAACGGCAAACAGTCTGGCTCTCGCTGCGGACTGTTTGGTCGCTGGAGGCAAGGAGAAGCTTTTTACACCGATGTACATGATGATTGCGCGGAAACCGATGAGATAGAGACGCTGAAAGCTCGGGGAGTCTGAAGGGACACGGAGCACTGCATTCGGTCATCTCAGCATGGCTCTTGCACTCTCTTATCTTTCCTACCGGTTGGTGGTTAGCGACTGTCCTTTTCTTAGTCTCACTCGATATTATGGAGCTGACTGTACCGCAACTCTAAGGAGTTAAGTAAAGTGTATATCTCTTGCATCATCTTGTTTGTATATAAACAAAGGAGTTCGATTTCACAATTGACATTTTTATATAGTCCGTCACTGCTCGCAAATATTGTAATGTGAGAAGATCTTGAGTTAAGGAACTTTCTGTACCAAACCTACTTTAGGGTATACACATAAGTGTTAGAATACCTAGTGACCAGGATATGGTACACTTAGCTTACAGTACTATTGAGGATTATCCTGAGCTTTGTATGGACTTGTGCAGCTGGAAGTTACTCATATCACGTGCTAGTTATGGTACACTTATCGTCTGCCTGAACGTTTCCTCAGTGTGTTGTAACCGGCACCGACGAGTAATTGCCGACCGCATCAGTACCGGGACACAACATGCGATAGGAGCTATGTGACCATTTACAGGCGCGATGGCAGAGAGGTTACTGACCGTGGACTTGGATATGTGCCTGGAAGATTATGGTAATTCCTGTTGTTTCGATCCAGCGGGTTGATAACCCAGTCGGACATTAAGGACACACGGGAAAAGCATCCAAGCCGCACCGACGAGACAGCGGCAATCTCCCCTCCAAAGGCGCTCCACTCTTCGCCTACATCCACTTGCGGGCAGAGTGCAATGCCGGCGGGGCTGTCACCGAAGTCAAACTGGATCGTCACCAATCTCTTGTAGTAGAGGCATGGCCATGACACGATGACTACAAGTAGAGCTCCATCTCCCAAAGTGTTCTTTTTGGATCGATGTCCACTTTGTATATTCTTCAGATCCTTTTTCCGGTTTATTTCGCAACAGCGCTTCTACCACGAGGCTCTCCTCATACAGTCGTTCTTTCGCGCTTCTTGCAGCCCTCGTCCACCTACACGGCCTTTTCGCAGCCCCTGTACCTGATGATACGCGCGAAGCTGATGATCCGAGCCCCAACCATAGTCCTCAGAGGTCTGTCCAAGGTTCGGAATTCTGGGCGGGCGCCGACATTGGCACCCTGTTGCGGCAGGAAGCGATCCCAAACCGTGTTTACGTGGACTTTGACGGCAAGACCGTGAAAGATCCTATCCGCACTTTGGGAGACGCTGGCGTCAACGCGGTCAGAATAGAAACTTCGCTCGGTCAGTGCTTAGGCCCAAGCAAATTCGATAACAGCGGTGATGTCGGGGCCAGAGAGTTGGTGTACTAACTCGATTGGGGCTGCATTGACATCCAAGTCACGACAGCGCAGCGCGCAGCAGCCCTTGGCATGAAAGTGCAGCTCATCATCAACATGGGCGAAATTATCCCTGACGCATGGCTCTCCTACGATTACAAGCAAATGTTCGATGCGGTCCAGAAAGAAACCAAGCGTCAACTACAGCCTTTCCTCGCCGTCAAGCTGGTGCCGGACATGATCCTGTTCGAGAACGAAGGAACCGATGGCTTTTTGATGAAAGACAACCAAACGGGCCACGTCCGCGGCGTTCACGACGGCAAAGTCAGCGACTCGCAATATGAGCAAGAGCTCTGCGGTATCATCCCTCACGGTAACATGGCTTCCTACCCCCAGCTGGCCGGCTTTTACAAAGGCGAAGCCCAAGCCTGCACCGAAGCCATCACAGCAGCGAACCTTCCCGTCGCTGGTGTCCGCTACGGGCTCCATAGCCACGGGCAATTCGTCGATTGGAAAGAAGGCATCGTGCACGGCCCCTCGCCTGGCAATCAAACCAGTCAAACGACGCCGTCCGGCAGAGTTTGCGACTTTGGCCCCATCATCCCCTCCGACATCCTGGCCCAGAACGCCTCCAAGATTCTGACAATCATGGGCTTCTCCGCCTATCCGGACCCGATGACGCCCATCGACATCAAATCGAACAAGAGCATCGATGCGACTCTGGTCCGCCTCAATACCACCTTGACCAAACTCCAAAGCTACGCCGACGCATACGCCAAGAATAAAGTCACCCTGCGCAGCTTAGGCGTCGAGTACTCGACCGGCTACTCTTACAGCCGCCACGAGATCCCGCAGCAGCAGACGCATACGGCGTGCATGTGGGAGCTGGTCAAGCGCTTCGATAGTTTTCTCGGCATGATGTGGTGGGAGCCCTGGTATTGCAACAACGACTGGGAGGGTGGAGATGCGACGCTGTGTCATCATTTCAACAACGGCAGTATGGCCATCCAGGCGCCGACCGATACTTTGAGAACGTGGGGCAGTGCCGCCGTGTCGCCTTGGAAGGGCAAGTGAACAGAAACTCAGTGGATTTTAGCCCGCGGGATCGGGGTTGAAGATGCTTTGAAGTTTGTCTGGTCACAACATTCACTGCTTTCTTCTGTTTACAAGTATGTATATTCTGTATATGATCTTAGAACAACAAGGTCGACTGGAGCAATGGAGCTGGAACTCCTTAGAAGACAGTCATTTGTATACGGGAAAGATCGAGAAAATAGAGGATAGTCAAAATGATTGGATTCTACCCATCCCGTCGACATGCCCTCCACTCTAAGGACAAGTTCAACAAGAGCATGGAAGAGCACATCCTCCTTATCTTGAGGAGGCATACCTAGAGTAACCTAAGGTAGTGTGATATCATTGCTTACTCATCTCTTACTAAGCACCACTATTTATGTCTTAGTCATCATTTCCTATATATACTCTACATAGCATAAACAAAAAGAAACAACTTTCTACAGATCAATTCACATCTGATAGCATCAAAGATTTAAAGCACACTTTTAAATAATTCTGAGACTTAAGTTTCAGTTTAAATTGATTTAATTTGTATTCTGATTATAAAAGTTTTAATGCAGTAATGTATAAATTATATATTCATCTTCTCTTCAGTGCTCATCACTACTTCAATGTTGAGACTACAGAATAAAGAAACAAATTTTTATGCTGTATTATATAAAGAAAAATTTTATCTTTCTTATATTGTAATATATTCAACAGCAATTCAAACTAAACTGAAATTAATTTATTAATTAACATCTTTAATTATTTACAATCTCTCAATATAAAGCTCAACTCTATTTCTATAATAATGAACAAACTCACTATCATTAATCAGTTAATAGTATCAGAAACAGCTTCTTAAGCTGATTACAAGATAATGATAAGTTAAATTGCATTTCTTTAGACTTAAAACAAAAATATTTCTGTTAATTAATTAATTTTTAGCTTTATGTCTAAGATTACATCTTTATTTAGTGTAGCTTCAGAGACTTAAGAAATATTTAATATAATAGTGTCTCTCTTTATAACAGTGTTTAAGAATTCTCTGAAGATGAAGACACTGTTTATTTATAAAAATAGTTGAAAAGCAAATGCTGCAGAGATGTAAATTCTTAAAATAAAAGTTTATTTTTAATTCTATAAAACATTAATGAATTAATTTCTGAATGATAAAGCAAAGATTACTGTTATAGTCAGTTATTTAAAAGATATTGTTAAAATATGATGACTTCAAAAAGAAGAATAACTTTGAGCTAAAGAAGATTTATTAAATATTAAATTTTAAAATATAAATGACTTCTTTTTAGCATTTTTATTGATCTTTAAAAATATTAATGAAATAAAACATCAACATTGCTGTTATGAGGCTCTGAAATAAACAAAATCAGTTTAACAATATAAAGTAAAGTTTATAAAGATTGTGCAACTTTTTCAGTTTATATTAGTTAAATATAAACAGAAACAGCAGTTCATTCAAAGTTTAAAGTAAAAGATTTAATTTAAATTCTGAAAGTATTTAAAGATTAAAGTGATTATTCTTGATGAGTTAATTTAATAAATTAATTAAATTGAATAAAGTCTTTAAGAAATACATAATAAGAATTATCTTAATGTCTTTAATGACTTAAATTTAAACTGTAATAACTCATTGAACAATTCTTAAGATCAATCTTAAAGTTATGAAAGATTAATTATATTTAAATTAAATAAGTTAAATATGAAAGA
>JAABUJ010001039.1_pt1 | contig 44631 bp, 41 predicted proteins | sample 5559131 | NCBI WGS metagenome assembly JAABUJ01 (sample SAMN10711875, study PRJNA513366) | rock metagenome | isolation source: Antarctica rocks | place: Antarctica: Victoria Land, Mt New Zealand nord | collected 2016-01-07
AGCACTATATAGAGTTAGCGAAGCAACTCATGCGCAATCGCTGGAGGTGGGCAAGCGTTATAAAGGTCCGAATTTGGGCAGAAGTGGAGATAGGGAAGTTTGTGGCCTGCGGGGTGGCCAAGCAAAGGAAAAAACTTACTCGTTACAAGCCTGCAGATGATTTCCTTGATTCTGGTGGCTATGATACCCCGCACCAGCATGAACAAAGATAGCAGAGATATCGCCCCCTCGTCGACGTGAACCGGTAGCCATGTCTGAGGCCAGCCCAGCTGGTCCGTCGAGGATGGCAGCCGAGTCTCGAGGCTCCACTAGACTGTTCTTCTTTTGTCTACGAACCGAAATAGCCAAGCGGAGCTCACGCAGTTGTCGGTGCGCCTTGAAAAGCTTCCGGGAAAGAAAAGGTAGCTTGAAGGAAGAGGATTTTGGTGTGTTATCAGCCAGGTCAGTGGTCGGTGAGCGAAGTGAAACCTGAAATTGATCCGCTAGGGTCAGAACTGAAGGTGGCACCTTAAGAAGTGTGCGCGAGGGTCTTGCAGACCTTTGAATGCGCTTTTTGGCTCTCAGATATAATGACAGTTGCAGATACACTCATCGGACGAGCCTCTATTGCATCCGCTCGTGACAATCATCCAGACGCAATTGCTAAGAGGTCCTAGGTCGACAGGCACTGATGGATATGGTATGGCAAATCAAACGTCTCGAATCAGTCTGTTAAAGAATGTTACCCATAGGGATAAGGAATGTAGGAAGACTTCAGCGAACGGAAGTACGTGTGAATAGGTAGCTGTAAGACGAGAGTCAAACTTCACTCAGATTGCACGCTTCAGGTAGGTCCGTGGCAAGACTAGTGGGTATAGGTAAAGTCCACTGAAGACTAGAGAAGAAATGTGTGTGAGAAAATGAGTGATAGTATCCTCTGACGAGGGCGTCCACAGCTGTGAATTAAGGAGCGAAATTGGTGATTTGAAAAGCAGAGGGTGATATTTAGATATACAGCTCGCAGCGTAGGTACATAATTGTAACTTCTTTGAAGCCTCGACAAATACCGACATATGATTTGTCATGGGAAGGTTCCCTAGCTTGATACCGTGAATTGTGAAAACGGCGGAGTGTGCCTTCCTGTAGAGGACATGGTTTTTGAGAAGATATCTTAAGGGAAAACAAAAACACCGTGACTGTGGTTTGGATTTCAGCCGCGCGTTTGCCTATCGATACGAAGCGGCAATCACCGTGGAGCTACGTAGCAGCACAAAGGAACATCCAAACATAGGGTATTAAGACCGCAACAAGATAATTGGGGTAGCTTGCGCCGAGGCATCTTAGAGCATTGAATGTTCTCGGTATATTCTTTGGGACACTTGGTTCAACATGGCAACTCAAACGCCTGCCGTTGTCATGGACAAGTACGCGTATCCCTTCAGAGCTGCCTTGTCAGCCCGTGCTTTACCCTGATGTCGTGAGGCTGAACTAACATTCTTTCTTATACTTATAGCGGTACAGGGTTCTCCAAATTAGGTCGGTCAGCTCTATAGCAAACCCATAGCAAAGTATCCAATTGATCTCGATCACAGGTTTTGCCGGCAATGATTCGCCGTCCTTCGTCTTTCCCACTGCAATTGCTACAAAAGGGTCAGCTAGTGGAGGCACTGGTACTGGCTCTGGTCGACCAGCAGTAGCAAACAAGCCTTCATTCCTTACTGGTGGTGCTGGTCCGGGCGGGCAACTTTCAGCAAAGAGGGGCACCGAGGACCTGGACTTCTTCATTGGGGATGAGGCTTTAACAGCTGCGAGTGGACCTGGTGAGATCCGGGGAGTGGACTGCATAGTGGTGGATTAGGCTGATGGCTATCAAAAGGCTATGGCATACACTATCCCGTCAGACATGGACAGGTCGAGAACTGGGTAAAGACACTGTCTTGCTATATGCTACTGGTTGTCTCTACTGACGTGCTTAGGATCATATGGAAAGGTTCTGGTCAAACTCGATATTCAAATACCTGCGCGTAGAACCCGAGGATCATTACTTCCTCCTCACCGAACCGGTGATGCTCCCCACCTTTGCCCGGGCTCCGTGGCTACACCGATACTAACATAATCCTTAGCCTCTCAATCCGCCAGAAAACCGAGAAAACACCGCTGAGATTATGTTTGAATCCTTCAACTGTGCTGGTTTATACATTGCCGTCCAAGCCGTTCTTGCCCTCGCTGCGTCATGGACCTCATCAAAGGTTTCCGACCGGTCTCTTACAGGCACAGTAATCGACTCGGGAGATGGCGTAACGCACGTCATCCCCGTCGCAGAAGGCTACGTTATAGGCTCCTCGATCAAGAGCATTCCCATTGCCGGACGAGATATCACTTACTTCGTTCAGAGCCTACTCCGAGATCGAGGTGAAGCAGACAGCAGCCTGAAGACTGCAGAAAGAGTCAAGGAGGAGTACTGCTATGTGTGTCCGGACATCGTCAAAGAATTCTCAAGATTCGATCAGGAGCCCGATCGGTTCTTGAAGCACACTGTCACCCAGCCTAACGGCAGGAGTGTAAGCATTGACGTCGGCTACGAGAGGTTCCTGGCCCCCGAGATCTTCTTCAATCCGGAAATATACTCCTCAGATTTTCTGACGCCACTACCGACCGTGGTAGATGGTGTCATCCAGTCTTCGCCGATCGACGTACGGCGAGGCCTTTACAAGAACATCGTGCTGTCAGGTGGTTCAACGCTATACAAGGATTTCGGACGACGGTTACAACGCGATATCCGACACATGGTTGACGCAAGGATCAAAGCGTCAGAAGCCAGAAGTGGCGGTGCGAAGAGCGGAGGGCTGGAAGTGCAGGTGGTGACACATAAGAGACAGAGACACGGACCTTGGTTTGGAGGAAGTCTACTGGGACAGACACCAGAGTTTAGAAGTTATTGTCACACCAAAGCCGAGTTTGAAGAGTATGGACCGTCGATTGTACGGAGGTTTGCGTTGCTGGGAGGACCGGGCAGTACATGATAGCCTCAACCCAGATCACGGCGTAGGGACGCATAGAATAGCAACTCATGGAGCTATACAAATTCCGCCGCGGCGGTTTCGCACAATGTCTGTTCAATGCAAGGATCCTCTTGCGGTCTTCCACTCCGCCCAACCCACATTGAAACATAGGCACTGCGTACTAGTCTATAAATTTGTTGGCGCGTACCGCGGGGTTTGCGCAACGCGCTCCACCCCACCTACATATCAAGAACTCTATCATAAGCTCTCCACCCAACCACAACAACACATTACACATTTCCCTTCTACCTCATCACCCAAAAGGCTCGCGTCCGATCAATCTCTCGAGACACCACCAGCCAACCACTTCCTTTCCCGGCATGACCTCCACCCCGCCCGTCCCACCCCCAACCTCGCATTCTCCGACCCTGTCCCCCCTCGAGCAAGAGATTCTCGACGAATACGCGCACCTCCTCTCAAATATGAACAAAGTCCGCTGCCCTCCTCCCCCTTCCTCTCGCTCTACTTCCTCCTTCCCATTGCCTTCAACATCCGTTTCACTAAAGTGAAGGACAGTTATCGATGCAACTGAACGACATGGCCAACACGCCGACGGCGGAAATGTTAGATGGATTGCGGATGTTGGAGCGCAAGACGAGCCTGGTGTTCACGGCGCTGAAGGCGAGCGTTTATAGTATCGTGTTGCAGCAGGAGGTTTATGGGGATACGGGCGTTGGGGGTGGTGGGGGGAGGGGGGAAGGGGAGAGGTGAGGGTGGATCCTGCGGGTGGGTGCAGTATGGGGCCAAGGGGAAAACCAGAGGCGGGGGTACTGTGGAGAGGGCAACAGGTGATAGCTGCGGGTTACGGGCGTGTGGGCGTTGATATCGGAATTGGGAGCTTACCGGTATACCCCTGAGAGCCTACACACGGACGGGTACTGCGCCATCTGTGTTCTTGAACATGAAAAGGGTTGCATTGTTTGATCTATGCAGTGCACAACGCCTATTCTATGCTATATATACAGACCGTTCTACAGGACTTATACATTCCCGCCATAGTACACTTTACGTACATCGACCAGCTTCTTCCCCCTCGCTCTCGCGATATCTTCCGGATGGCGTTGGCTTCGGAGCGCCTGGAAAGTGGCTTTGACGACATTCATCGGGTTCCTCGATCGAGTGACGCGCGCGGAGAGATCGGTGATACCGGCACAACGGCACATTTCGAAGATGTATGCTTGTGTCCGGACGCCGAATCCTAGGCAATGTGTCAGTGTATCGTGATTACTTGGGGGGGAAGACGTCATGGAGTCAGAATATACCAGGCGGCCGTGCTGATAGCTTGAGTTCCACCGCTCCCACTTTCCCTTCCACCTCTCCGTAGATTGTCCGCTTCTCGTATCTCGTGATCGGCTGCATGTTTCTGATCGCCGCCATATGAGCCTGCCGACTGGCATCCTCCGGTTCAGCGGACTTTCCCTCCCCGATACCCAGCAGTCCATTCCCATTACCCGCAACGGTCAAGAAGTATTGGCTCGAAATCTTCCCCATGCGTGTCTGGTTGACGACCCTATGGCACACCAGGTTCTTGACCCTGAACTTCTTAATTTGTTTTTCATCGAACCCGGTTTGCTTCATCAACCGCTGGATATGGGGGTCAGTTACGCCTTCACCGTCTTCGTCTACAGCTTTGCGCCCAAGCGAAGGGTCGGTGAGTTTGGGTATTTCGGGTGCCAGGGCGCTCCGGGGTTCTAGTTCTGCCTCCTCCTTGCCCACCGTCAACCGGTTCTCGTCTAGGAACTTCATCCATTCCACTCGATCCGGTTCATCCGGGATATTTTCGAACCAAGTGGCAAGATCGTCAGTGATTTCGTCCTCGGTCTTCATGCGCAAGTTCGGATCGTAATTGCTTTCTGGCGCCCGGACGGGTTTGTCGATGACGGGGACGATTTGAGAGAGATCGTCGAGGTATTGGAGAGCGAATGGATCGACTCGAACGGTTCCTTGCGTCGCGAGATCTTCTGCGTCCACGGCTTCTTCTCCAGCCTCAATGGCCGCAAGTTGCGCCGGAGTGTACTTCTTCTTGAGAGCCTCCTTCTCTTCGGCTGTGTAGGGCTTGTACACTTCGGCTGGTGTCCGTTTTCTAGACCGCCGATCTGGGATCTCGACATTGTCTCCATTGTCGTTTCGGCTGTTGCGATGTGGGGGAGATATGTGGAAATGGCGTCGTGTTGACGGTCTTGAAGTATGCAGAGTTCGAGAGAATAGACATCGTACCGGCCGAGAGACACTCATGATAGAATCTTGGACTGTACCACCTCCACCGCCGTCGCTGGGTACGATAGCATACACTCCGTTGTAGGTTGGTTGAGTTTACTGCCCTTACCGGTGCTATGACTTAGTCGCGGACTTTTTGAGCCTCAACTGCATGTCGGAAAGTTCCGAACAGCAAGTTCATCCCAGCACCATTCAAAACTTTATATATAGAGAGGGTAAGTTATGATGTGTTTGGAGATAAATAACTCATGGAATTTGTTTTTACAAAATTTATCAAAAGACACATAGGAGATCAAAACAACCATTTTTGAAATAACGATTTTTGAAACAACGTTCCAAGCAAGCTGATAATTATTCTATTCCACCCAATCAGGGAGTCAATGGCCACTCTCCATGCTTTACACCCCTATATGGTACAAGCCGCAGGGATCTCAGCCGCAACGCCGCACAGTATTATTCGCATATACATATATCCTACCCCTTTTTGGAACCGTCAACTTATTTCAAGCTCTCGTTCTCAGTGAAGTAAGAGTATTGGTCATAAGTCATTGCACAACCAAAATTTTGACTAAGTCCAAATAATCTACATAAGCAATTCAATCACACAGATTTTACTAATATTTAGTATTATAATCTTGCTGCCTATGAACTTCTTGTAGCTTTTCTGATGTACTTTCTATGTGACAAATGAATATACAAGAATTCATTTCATTTCATAATGCTTGCACTGCAGTCTTAAGTTCATTAATTATCATAGAAAAGAACTTCATTTCAGTAATTTTTGTCTTTATTCATCTTCAGATCTTCTCAATTGAATTGAGATCTGAAGATGACAGTGATCAGTTCTTATTAAATTCTTTAAATTTATATTTTGCTCTCATCTTCTTAGCAAAATTCAGATAAATCTTAACATCATTCTTCATAAAAACTGTCTGTTCTATCTCTTTCTCAAGATCTTGCAGAAACAGCACAGCAACATTTTCAAGAACTTACTTTACATATGCTTTGAAATTGATTTCTGAATATATCAGTACAGTTTACACAGTAAATGCTGAAAAATAATATTTTATCTTTGTTTTTAGAGTCATTCTTCTGCATAAACATCAACTTAGATTTATATTCTCATTTAATTGCATCTTAAATCATGAAAGAGCAACATTCTGATTAATAATTACATTTAATATAGTTAGAACAGTACTTTTCTTTATTATTTCTGATAATTTAAATACAATCTCACTGCTCTGTCTTAAAGAAATACTTATCTGTTCAAATCATTTTAGCTTATACATTCATTGTTCAGTCTTAATGATTAGCTGCTCATTGCTGCTACACTTTGATCTGTTTTTCAGTGATAAAAGAGCAAGAACAGACAATGTATTAACAAAATCTGAGTCATTTTAGCATTTATGCAACAGTACAATGACTGACATTGAGCTCTATGAAATTTGTAAGCTGCTTAAATGTTATGTGTCTGCTATGTCAGCTAAATCAACATATACAGACAAAATAATGAGCTGTTTAATCACTAATCTTTAAAGATTGATCTTTCTACTCAGTTTAATTGCATCTGATATGCTTTCTATGTTAGTTTGATAATAAAAGCATCAGAATTGATCTATCTTGACATGATATATGTATCTCACTGTTGAAAAAGAAATTTTGATGTTGTAAATCTGCTTAATTTCAGTGAAAATCTCACACAATTTTATGTTCATTCACTTCATGTAATGAATGCAGCTACATATAGAGATAGTTCATTCATCTCTAGGCTTCTTATGAGGTGATGATGATCCTATAGTCTTCATAATTTAGTGGGTTTAGGTGCGTGGTGCATAGGGTGCATAGGATGCATGTTTAGGTGTGGGTAATTATAAGGTTTATTTGGACTCAGCTGAAATTTTGGTTGTGCAATGACTTATGACCTATACTCTTACCTTAATGTCCAACTGCTCAGCGATCGATTGCGAGCAAATATGGTACAATCCTCCACCTCTAAGCGCTAATCCTGATGTTTCAGGGATAGGTGTAAGTGTTGAGCAGCACAGCCATCTTGCATCGCGAAAAGCTAAGGTTTCTTACCTTAGGTTATCGCTGCATTCATGGGTACTGCGTATCTGACGTTAGCCCTAATGATTGTCCACTACGTACTTGTATTCGATCCGGAGATGGACAACTTTGAGCGGGGTCAAAGAAATAAACCCCCAAATCCTGTCGATGTCATGGTGCTTAAGGCTATCGCTTGGAAGATAAAACGTCCCTTTGCAGTCTGGGAAGTTGCGCTGGAAAAGGTATACAGCTCTTTGTGACTGTTTTGTCGTTTTCGGCTCATCTAACATGGAGATTACATAGTTAATCTTGATGTTGAGCGATCAGCAGATGATTACGGGTGTAGCTCTACTTGCAAGTGGCTATCGACAGTTCGCGTGTCAAATGAGTTCATACCACTGGCAAATGACTGTCTACCTTGTCTGGTTCTCATCGTTCACGCATCTGGCAACATTGACAGTCCTACGGAGATATTTCAAAGAGAATCCTTCAATGCGATGGTGGAGGGTGGGTATTATGGGCGTCATTGTCATTGCAAACGTTGCTGCACTTGTCCCCACTGGCCACGATATGTGGCTCTTCGATGAATCATACACTGCGATGCCAGCCCTGTGTATGCTTACGCATTTGCGTGGTGCCCATTCCAGCACACCATTTTCGGTGATGATCATCTCAACTTTGATTTTGGTCACAAGTTATACTACACGGGTAATAAAGCTTTTCCAGACAAGTTCTGATAGAGCCAGACTCTATCTGTGAGAGATGCCTAGCAAGAGAGCAAGAAAGTATCTTGATCAATTACACTACGCGAAAAGAAATGTTGAGAAACGGAAATGGGCCACCTCCATACCTTATTGGTTTCTTTTGATGGTTTCCGTTTCGATACGGGCGCTTTTGGATGTCCTTGCATCAATGTTCTGGGAGGTAGGCTGGGCCCTTCTTTTCGAAATCCTTTCATATATAAGGTAATTAACAGTGCCTAGATTTTGTGGCTGCTCTCTGCCTTAATCTGGGGAAGCCTGCGTATCGTTGACATGAGAGATTCGACTATACAATCCAATAACGTTGCAGACGAAAATGCTTGGACATTTGGGCAATGCTTGGCTACAGCTATGATTTCTCTTCTTCTATTTACAACGATTGAAGTATAGCAAGGTAGGTTGCGGGACTCTCTTCCATCGTCTTGACTCCGAATCTCACAAGCCAATAGAAGCGCAAATAAAGGCGCGCAAGCCCCACAGCAGCAAGGAACGAAGCAGCAATGCTACTAATAACGAAACGAATACTGGAAACGAGGGGACATTGGATCAGACCGCATCTGAAGATCATTCAGCGTCCGCTATTCCGCTTAGAACAGCAGACATCGGAGCACAGACATCCCGATCGATAATTCCAATCGTACCTCTACAGTCCAGTGCTAGATCGCCGACAAGTCTAAGCTTAGAAGAAAGAGATGCACCTGTTTCAGCCGCTCCACACCATATGGGGTCTTATGCTCACCCCTGGATGAGCGCAGTTGTGGCTTTCATTTCCGCTCAACTTTTGTCACTTTCGGGCTTAATCCTCAGTGGGCGTCTCCAAACAGATCCTCTTTCGCTTCTGATAAGCCTTTCCACATGGCTCGTTTTTTATGCTCCGTTTGTGACGATTATTCTCGTAGGCTATCATCTCCTAGTTCCTTCAAGCTTCAAGAGAAGCTTCGGCGCGATTGCCTTGATAATCTATCATCTTCCACGTTCTTGGAAGTTGAACAGAGATTTGATGGTAAAAGCAAACGAGACGGCAAGGGAATCTGTGATGAATTTCTTCGTTTTTATTGCACTACTATTTTTTAGCCTAAATACCATGCTTGGGTTTCCAATTCCATTGTTTTGGGAGTACTGGTTTCCCGGCCCCTTTGATCCAAATCTATTTCTCATCTATCCATATGGAATATTTGTCGGTATCGGTCTCTCATGGTATTTGGCGATTGTACGAAAGGTTCATCGGCTTGAAAGAGCTAGGCTACAACAAATTTGAGTCATAGATATGCAGCAAAAGCAGTTGTCAACATCCATGGATGAAAAAGGAATTCTTCTCAGTTACATGACAATCTAGTTTTATACAAAGGACGAGAGTTATTGCAAAGGCTTCTCCACGTTCTCAATCCCAATCGAAAGGGAAAAGAGAGCCCGAAACGAGTCTCTTGATGGTCCCAAGTCTAGAAGATCTCTTCAACTTTTACAACCAAGAATTCTCATTGAAGGCATTTCTGCGGCTTGCTGACCAGCCAATCTCTCAGGGTTGAATACATCCATACCAAATCTTCTGTACCTCTCGATATCAAACCAGAGGATCTCCTGATGGGTACTGGCAAGCTCAGAAGGGTGGTACTCATTGTTGACTCTGACCTTGCAGAGAAACACAGGGATCCATTAAATTTACCCCAAAAAAACGTGACTACCCAATAGAATCAAGTAGACAGTCCATCAAGATAATATAAGTTAGCATTATATAGCGAAAGCAATGTGAAGTGTTCGTGAAATTGTGGTGGTCGATGGTTGGGTTTACGGGTTTCTCGTTTTCATTTTGGATTTTTCCATATGGTAGATTCGGTCTTCCGTAGCTATGTGGGTGGATCAGTCTATAGAGCCACTACCACTACTACTACTTGTCAAACATAGAAGGAGTGACTAGTGAAATGAACATGTAATCATAAGTGTCTAGCTACTCTATGAAAATGTGACCCTATAAGAAGACCTTCAATCAATGAAAGAAAAAACTTTTATTCATAGCAAACTGTTTGTTCTAACAAACTCTGCATGTTCTCAAAATCTCTGTAGAGCTTCAAATCACTAAAATAATAAAATGAGACTAAAAATTTAACATACTCTCTCAGTCTATTTCATTGATGATGAGATAGAAAATAAAGACATACTTTCTTTATTTATAAAGTTAAAAAAGATGTGTCATGTCTCTGATTCAATTTAAATGAATATTTCTTAAGTTTTGAACTCAAGTGTCATATCATTAGATCACAAGGTCTTTCACTGACTGATGAGATTCATAAGATTTGTAAAATAAGTGAATTTCAGTATTGAAAGTGACTTTGTAAGCTCATCAGTGATTATGTCATTTGTGAGAATGTAATTAAAATAAATAAGTTTATGAGATTTAACTTCTCTTATAAAGTGATGATGTATGTCAATGTGCTTTGTACAGACATAAAATTCAAAGTTTTTAGTCAAGACTATAACTTTCTGATTGTTCATTTAAATTGTAACTGTCTCAAATATCTTTAACTTTAGCTCTTTAAGTAATTTCTGCATTTACACTGCTTTCTTTGTAGTCTTTATTAAGATCATGTACTTCACTTTATAAAAGAATAAGATGATTGTTCTTTATCTTTTTAAACTTTAGAATACTGATTTATTAATCATTTTAAATATATATTTTAACATAAATCTTCTCAATTCAAGATCTTTCTCTCAGTCTGAATTCAAATACTTTAGCAATTTAAGTTAATCACTCAATTTATACTTAAGAATGATATCTAAGATTTTCTATATATATTAAAACATTCATTTTAGAGTCTTTCAATGTGTGTTGTTAAAGTTATGTGCAAACTGATTAAGAGTTAACACTGTATATGTGATGTTGAGTTAAGTTTATGTCATAATATACATAAAAGATTCTATGATCTTCTAATATTAAGTTATTAACTCTGATTCAGCTATTCTGATAATCTTTGTAAAATAAGTCTCAGATTTCATTAAAGTTGTAACTGTCTTGACATTCTGTAGACTGAAGTCTTTGAACATCTCTATAAAATAAATTCTTTAAGACAGAATAAACATTCATAAAGTTCTGTTTCATGTAATTAGCATTTTTAAGTAATGCTTACACATTCTGCAGTCAGTCATTTCAAAATGATTACTTAATTTAATCTTAAGATCTAGAATTTTGTTCTTATCTGATCTGCATATAAAAATATTATCAATGTAAACAGCAACAATTAAGATTTTCTTTCTAAACACATTATTGTCTGTCTGAATTCATGTGTATTTAAGGCTGACAAGAAAGCAGTATATTATCTTATATTACAGATGAGATAACTGTTTTAATTCATATAGAGCTTTCTTCAATTTACATATCTTGTCTTTTTCTTTTTCATATTCAGTGAGTTAAATCACATAAACTTCTCCTTTCAAATCACTGTGTAAGAAAGTCATTTTGACATTTATTTATTTCAATTTATAGTTATAAAACACAGCTATGACAAAGATGACTTTATAAGTCATTAATTTAATAATTATTGCAAAGATCTCTTTGTAATCAATTCTAAATCATTGTTCAAATTCTTTAACTACTCATTGAGTCTTATGCTGTAAAATTGAGCTGTTAGGTTCTTTTTTATAATGATAGATTCATTTATTCTTTAAAGCTCATCAATTAGATAACAATGTCTTTAAAGTTCATGTAAAGTTAATTATTAACAAGTTATACTCACTATTCATTGCTTTCATTCAGTCTTTTAACTTATGACTTTCAATTATCTATTTAAACATCTAAGATTCATTCTCAGAGTTTTCTTTCTTTTTTATGACATCAATAATTGCATTAAATACAGTCAGATAAATTATAATTGCTTTAAGCTTTAGCTTTATAAAGAGTCATCTTTCTCTTTCAGAATGTTAAGACTCAGCTGATACTAATTTATCAATTATAAAAAAAATATTCATAATATCTTCTTTCTCTTTCTTCATTTCTTCTAACTGATTTAACAATATCAGTATAAAAAGATATGATGACATGTACTCTGAAGACAGTGACAATGATAAGAATTAAAAAGAAAATAAAAAAGATAATTATACATCTTTTTGTTCTGTATTAACAGTATAAGATTGAGTGACTTTAAAAATTGAAACTGCAACTTCAACATTATAGATTGATGAATCTTCATCAAACTGTACATTTCTTGTTCTGATTACTCAGTCTGCCTTTTTCTTTTCAGAAAGTTATACTCTATATTGATTTCTTTTTTTATATTCAACAAAAATTCTTTTATTGCTTTAAGGTTCAAATTTAGTCTCTGTCATTCAGATCTTCTTTGAAATATACATATATACTATGCATTTAAAACACTGAAGATGTCTAAAATCAATGAAATTTACTGATCTATTCTTATTAAAAGATTCAAACAGTAGCTGAATTGAGATCTTGTTGTTCTTAAGAGCTGACATTGAGAGTTAATTAAGAAGATAACATATTGTTTTGACAGTCTTTAATTATAGAATTTCAGAGACTTCACTATTTAAAATTATAGTTCTAGCTTTTGCTGCTAAAAGTTCATTACTTTTTTCTGTCATCTCATTCTGCTTCAGTTCATAAGAAACTGTTGTTTCATAGATAATTCTGAGACTTTATAATTATTTAATGATGAGCTTATCTCTGAATTTCTTTCTGTTATCAAGTTATACTTATGCAATTCATAAATTCATCTAAGTAAAAAACATATTAAGAAACTGTTCAATTTCATCTTTTATCTAATCTTTTATTTTCATATTATAAACATATTGTCAGCAGATAAAATCATTTATGAAGACTATATATTACAAGAACTCATCATATGCTTTCAGCATAACAAGATCAACAACATTAATGTAAATCAGTTTAGTCATCTTTATAACTCAGTTTTACAGTTTTTTTAAGATCTTCTTCTTTTAATTTGCTCTCATATAGACATCACACAAATATAATAATGTTTTTGTAAGTTCTTATAAATTAAGTCTCACTATTTCAGGATTCTTTAACACATTATTAAGACTTGAATTCTCTATATAATTAAGATATCAATATTAAGTAGTTCTTAAGATCTTGTTATCTTTAATGATTGACATAATCTTATTCTTGTTCACAGATTTTCTCATCATTAAAGTTTAAAGATAATATAGCTTATCTTTATGTACTGTATGATCAAGCATATTCTTTACTTTATTCTTTAAATATAGTAATTCATTCTTGATTTTAACTGATATTTCTTTCATTTTAATCATTTCAATTAAGAAGAGATTGAGTCTCATATTAGACATAAGATAAATGTTTATTAAAGTAATATTTTAAGACTTTTCATCACTGTTCTTTAACTATAAGTTAATTGTTTCTATCTCTTAAGCATACATCACTTCAGATACTTTTCTTATAGAGAGTTCATTATTGAATGTTTTGATTAAGCTAAATGCAGAGAGATCACAGCATATATATTGTGTTGTGTTAAAGTTAGTTATTTATGACATCTTATTGATTACAAGACTATAGTTCTTTACTGCAGTCAAGATTACTGTGTTCTTATTATATTGCTTGTCTTCAGAACTTAAGAATTTCTCTTTTTCTTTTTTTTTTCTTTTTAGTCTCTTGCTTTTTCTTTAACTCTTTAAATATCTTTTCTGAATGTAACTTTCAGTAATTGTTCTTAAAGTAAACTGCTTTCTTATAGTGAATGCACATCTTATTTTCATTTTTACTCTTATCAACATTTCTTTTCTTATTCTTTTTCTTCTTATCTTTATGATTTTTCTTTTTACTCATTAAAACAAGCTTCTCATTTCTTTCTTTGAGACACTCTTCATCAATTAATTCAGTAATTAAATCATTAAGAAATAAGATTACATTATAGACTCTGAAGCATTTCATCATTACTTATTGAGAGTAGAAGAATTCTAGATTTAATAGAAAAGTAATGATCTTCAGAATTTTGTTAATGATGAGACTGAAGATCACAATTTCTTTTAAGAGTGTCTTATATTTTAAAGCATAAGCATTGACAAAGAAGTATTGATTAAGTTGATAGATGTATAGATTGTTGAATAGAATATATTTAAGATTAAATTCATAAAATAAATAGAGATATACAAAGTAATTTTACATCTCTTTTGCTGTTTTTATGTCATCTATAATGACAATGATCTTCAAGCTAACAATAAAAACAATAATGACTGTGATCTTGTTGTTTTGTGTGATTTAGTCAGCTTAAGTAACATTGATTAAGACTGTCAATGTAGTCATTATTGTTTTAGATATAGATTCTTCAGTCATTACTGACTGACTCAAAACATCTAACTTTGATGAGATTTCAATGTTACTTTCTACTATTAAATCTCATAATTCAGCACTCATCAGACTGTATTTAATCAACATTCTTTATGATGAGTAATTTGCTGATCTCTTGAGTTTTGTAACTTTTGAAAATGTGAGATCATATGACATCATAGTCATTTTGTATGATGAAAACATCTAAATTGATGATGAAGTTATTTTCAACATAAAGATTCAACTTTGAAATGATTATGAGAGTTATTTTTGACTATTTTATTCATGAATTTATAACAATTTAATGTAAATAACTTCTCATTATACATCAAATTTACTTTATCCCTTAAAGAGCTCTTTCTAGTGTCTGTAAAATAATAACAACAATGAGATGTTTTTCTTTCACTGTTTTAAATAGAAACAAATGACTTAATGAATGAATTTTAAAGAATATTAATACATATCTGAGCTCATAACCTGTCAAACATAGAAGAAGTGACTAATGAAATGAACATGTAATCATAAGTGTCTAGCTACTCTATGGAAATGTGACCCTATAAGAAGGCCTTCAATCAGTGAAAGGAAAAACTTTTATTGATAGCAAACTGTTTGTCCTAGCAAACTTCGCATGTTCCTGAAACCTCTGTAGGGCTCCGAACCACTAAGGTAACGAAACGAGGCTGAAAGTTTGACACTACTGTACCTTACCCAGCACCAGTATCTGCCAGTCTTTGATGGCGCGGTCTTTCAATGCTGGCTAGGAGCTTCAATCCCATATCAAAGTCTACCCTATCTCTACTGAGTTGCTTTACTTCTATCCGCCATGCTAGTAGCATGAGGAGGGACATGTCCTTTGCTCATGACGGTCGACCAGCCAAGAGGCACAAGGTCGAGCGCAAACCTACACAGGAGGGTTCCAATGAGGATGTGCTCCTTGCAGATGTAAGGGAATTACTTATAGCACGACAATCAAGTCATGCCACTGCTAAGAACGACGATGCTCTATTAGAGGCTCGTTCTGCGACGAAGCCCAGTCCTCCCCCCCAACGCTTCACTGAGGTTCAGGTGAAGATATCAGCGCTGTCCTCTACCGCGGATGGCCTCGGAACATCATCTGCCTCAGAGCATGTCTACGTCGTACCGTTTACAGTGCCTGGCGACACTGTAACCGCGAAAGTGGTTACACATTTCCCTAAACACTCATATACCCTAGCGGACTTTGTTCGAGTCGTCGAGCCCTCACCACAGCGTGACGACAGCCGCATCAAATGTCCATACTTTGCAACTTGCTCTGGCTGTCAGTTTCAGATGCTCTCATATGAAGATCAACTCGCTCATAAGAAGACAATCATCGAGAAAGCGTACCGGAACTTTTCCGGTCTGACGCCGGACATTCTGCCCCGAGTTGGAGACACCATCGGCTCACCATTACAGTATGGCTATCGTACCAAGCTCACGCCGCACTTTGATGGTCCGCCTGGGAGCAGAAGCCGTAAGGATAGGCGAGATGGAGTGCAGAGGAAGGGTTTCGTGGAGGTGCCGCCTATAGGGTTCATGGTGAAGGGAATGAGACGGACGCTTGATATTGAAGATTGTCCCATTGGAACCGATGCTGTAAGGATGGGTATGAGAAGAGAACGCCAACGAGTGGCGGAGGAGTTAGAAAAGTATAAGAGAGGCGCAACATTGTTGTTGAGAGAGAATACGAGAAGGATACCGAAAGACTCAAGCAACGAACCTTTAGTTCCTCCTGATCCGAATGAAGGGACGAATTCCCAGCGAGACGAGTCTAGTACATCCACCAAACACCTTGCCAGGACACCAGAAGTGAGCGACCAGCCCGGAGTGATCTCCAAAGACCACGGCCTATACACCGAAGAAAAAACCTGCATCACCGACCCCAACGCCACCACAACCGAATACATCGACACCTACCAATTCTCCAACCCGGCCGGCGCCTTCTTCCAAAACAACAACTCCATCCTCCCCACCTTCACCGCCTACATCCGCGCGCACATCCTCCCGCCCCCCTCCAACCCCACAACCGCAAACGCAGCCGCAAACCCCACCGCCGACGCCACCACCCCCACCACCCCCGACGCCAAACCAATCAAATACCTCATCGACGCCTACTCCGGCTCCGGCCTCTTCACCATCACCCTCTCCTCCCTCTTCACCGCCTCCACCGGCGTCGACATCGCCGAAACTTCCATCGCCTCCGCGCGCCACAACGCCCGCGCCAACGGCATCCCGAACGCGACCTTCCTCGCCGCCGACGCCGCGGCCCTCTTCGCCGAGATCACGTACCCGCCCGACGAGACGGTCGTCGTCGTCGATCCGCCGCGCAAGGGCTGCGATGACGGGTTTCTGCGGCAGTTGTTGGCGTTTGGGCCGAGGAGGGTCGTGTATGTGAGTTGTAATGTGCACACGCAGGCTAGGGATGTGGGGGTCTTGGTTGCTGGAAGTGGGAGTGGGGGTAAAGGCGGGAGTGGGGAGGTGCGGTATGCGGTTGAGAGTTTGAGGGGGTTCGATTTTTTCCCGCAGACGGGACATGTTGAGGGGGTGGCGGTTTTGGATCGGAGAGGGTAGTGGAGGCGTGGGTGGGGCGCGCAGGATCGGATCCGGAGAGGGTCGGTGACAGACATGCGTAGCGTATGGGCACGAATCACGCGCAATGTCTTCATTGCATATCATCTCAGCTCATTCTCGTACGTTCTCTCGAAGGCTAGGAATTCGAGTTTGTTGGATACGCCTCACGCGGATATCCCACTGAGCAAGAGCTATACTGTACTGTACTGTACTGTGACTGGTACGCCTTTATCCCCGGAGGAATCTACCCGGCCAGGACAGGACTGCGTGAAGAAAGCAATGCTAGGGAAAAGGCACATGACTCCGAGCAGACGAAACAAAGAACCAAGCTAGCAGAGAAAAGCATGAGTTTAGAGTCGCTAAACACGATAATGTAGTGCTCGAGGAAGGAATGCTATCGATGCACACTTTCGCCCCCTTCACTTCGCCGTCGCTACCCCCCATCCCCATCCCTACCGCCATGCTGGTGCTCTTGCTGATGATGCTCCTCCCCATCATGATGCAGCGTAACACTATTGAACTCCTCAAACGGATCCGCAATCTCCGCCCCTGGAGTCGCCAAGCCGGAGTCCAAGGGAACGCCCTTGACGTTAGTCGTACGGGAACTGATATCCACGCTCGCGCTCTCCTTGACGTTGCGGAAATTGATGGTGTCCGTGGCGCGGCCCTGATGCGGGATCATGGGCGGCTTCATGTGCCGGAGGAGAGCCCACTGGGTGGCGCGGAAGAAAGGGTGCGTCTTCACGTCGGAGGCGCCGGCGCGTGAGCCGAGACGTCGTGCTTCGTCTTTGAGGAGGAGTTTGCGGATGATGGATTTGCAGAGGCTGTGGGTTTCATTAGCGGGGTTTGTATGAGCGATGAGGGATCTAGGCCGACCTGGATACTTGCGGCGCGCTGGTGGGTTCGGGGAAGGGTACGTCGTCGCGCAGGATGTTTGCGAAAGTGGCGTTACGGTTCTTGCCCTTGAAGGGTGTAGTGCCGAAGAGCATCTCGTATATCAGAATGCCAAGGGTCCACCAATCCACGGCGCTGGTGTGACCACAGCCTTTGATCACTTCTGGGGCGATGTACTCCTCGGTCCCTACGAACGAGTTCGTCCGGAAGTTGGCTATACATGATCGGGTGTCAATAGTAGGCAAAGAGGTAGGTGTAGCGCCGTTTCTGCCAACGATCATCGTAGGAGCTCCGCCGGGGTCGGATTGTTTTGACAAGTCAAAATCTGATAACATGATATGTCCAGATTGATGGAGTAAGATATCTGGCAAAGTCAGTTGTCTGTGCTGGATATAGGTCTCAGGTGGTGCCTACTCTCTGGTTTCAAGTCTCTATAGATGAAACCCATGAGATGAAGATACTCTAACGCAGCTGTTACTTCCGCCGCGTAGAATCTTGCGTCATCTTCTGGTATACATTTGCCGGGTCGGGTTTGTAAAGCTACGGTCGTGAGCTCCAGAATTCTATCGTCGACATTGTAGACTTACCTCGAAAGAATTCTCCTCCACTGCAATATTCCATGCATAGGTACAGATGATCCTCGGACTGAAAAGAGTGGTAGAGGGTCACGATGAACGGATGGTTGCTGGTAGCAAGGATCTCTTGCTCAGCCAATGCACGCTTGATCTTGTTACGCTTGATCATCTCCTTCTTGCTCAAAACTGTAGCATATCAGCATCTGAGCATCCTCCCAGGTCCTCATCTAGCTTACCCTTCATCGCATATAGCCTACTGGACTTCTTCTCTCTAACCAAGTATACCTTTCCCACGTCTCCCTTGCCAATCAACTTGATCTTATCGAAACTTCCCGGTTCAACCTCCACATCTCTAACCTTGATCGAATTGGAACTGTAGGTGCGCCTGAACGCTATTGATTGTCGCAATTGACCAGCCGAGGTTACCGGTTTACCTGTTGGAACCGGCAGTAGATCACCTTTCGGCTGCTCCACCAAGCCCAGCGTCGAACTGTTCTCGTGCTGTACCAGCGGCTCTTTACCAAGCTCCGCCGTTGCAGGTCTGTCCGATTTGGCGGCCCCGAAAAGGCCTTGTGCGTTCGGTGCCGATGCTACCCGTCGGAGCTTTCGAGCCAGCTCTTCTTTGCCGGCCGTTGTAGCTTGATCGTTCGCGCCACCGACAGCCTCCACTTTCAAGACGGGAGTATCCGGCGGCGATGGTGGCACACTGTCGTTGTTATGATGCCGTAGTGCCGGGGGCCCTTGATGTGCGAAGTAGGGGTTTGCATGGGCGGTCGGCGACACACCATCGTCCAGCTGGTTGCCCTCACTGGCCACAGTGGCTGACCGGTTGCGGGAGATGCTTGGAAGGAATCTTGACTGTCTGAAGGAAGACTTATTCTCTGCTTTTGGTGTCGTGGTGCCATCATTGTTGCTGATGTTGTTGTTCCCTGAACTGTTGATTCGGAAGAAGTTCTTAAGCTTTTGAGGAAAGTGGTTCGAGCCATTGGGCTGCTTGCCCGATGACATCGAGAAGCCCGAGAGATTGCGCTTCTCGGAGGATATGGCCGGCGAGGGCGACGACGGACTCAACGCCTGGGTCATCAAGCCTTCTGGTCAATGAACGAAGTTGAGCAGGTATAGGGTGCTTGTAATAGACAGTGCGTAGACAGAAAGGCCGTCCTGAAGATGATGGGTTGCAGTTCGTTCGGTGGTAGAAAGGCCAGGTCTATTGTTGGAGAGTGGGATGAGCTCACTCCTCTACGCCATCGTCGTACGAAGTATTGTTTCGGTTGCACAAACACAGACCGTGACGGTGATAGGTTATGTACGAAGTACAGTTGGACGGGTGGAAGAGCGTGAGATGTTGGAGCATGGATTTTTATTTCCAGGGTCCATCTCTCCCTCTCCTCTCACCAAGTGCAGACTAACGTTATGGTACTGTAACTTAGGTAGGACTGACCAGAAGTGGCCTTGCGCCGCCAGGACCTTAAGGTACGTATTGAAATACCCTCTAACTTAAGTCGGTATAGTGGAAGGCGGGGGAATCTGTCCCAATCTGTACCTTAGGTTATCCACAGTTTTACTACCTTAGTCGTAGACCACCCCTAATCAAGACTCCCATACAAATTTCTATGGGACTCTACAACACATTTCTACACAGTTTTCTTATGTTTCAGACTTAGAAACGATTGTGTTAGTACTAATGTATGTGTAGAAAGTGAAGTAATAATGCTAGAAATCTAAGTCTGAGAACCTCTTATTGCTGCTCTGCGCCTTGTGCCTGCCCTTTACGGCCTCACTGCCTAGGGGCCTTGCCTAGGGGCCTTGCCTAGGGGCCTTGCTCCAGAGAGGCCCCGCACAGGGTCCTGACTTAGGGTCCTGACTTAGGGGCCTTGCTTAGGGGCCTTGCTTAGGGGCCTTATAGAGGTCTTATAGGGGTCTAACTCAGGGACCTTGCTGGTGCATCACAGGCATAGAATTCTTGATGAGTCATGTAGAAAATGCAAAAACACATACTAAATTCTGGTAATTATTACCTGATTAGGAGTGGTCTACAACTAGTAAAACTGTGGTCTACCTTATGAGTAAAAGGTTGTGGTCTACCTACGTGTAGTAGACACCTTTAACAACCACCTATACCCAATTGATATAATATTCAATGAGATTGAAAGATTGTAACTTGGTATGTAGTAAATACCTATAGTCAGTAAGGTAGGTATCTCTCTCTCATACATAGTTGACCTTTTGTCATATCAGTCTCTAACATTATTCCTACCTAAGTATCTCACCTTAGGTACCAGCTGTGAGAATCTCTCAAAGGTTGAACAAAGCTTAACTTAACCTGCACAAAATAACTTAGTGTGCAGAAAGTACCATATCCACACCTCATCAACATGCACCACCCACTCTTCAACAACCCTAATGTGATATCATTGCTTACTCATCTCTTACTAAGCATCCCTATTTATGTCTTAGTCATCATTTCCTATATATACTCTACATAGCATAAATAAATAAAGACAACTTTCTACAAATTGATTCACATCTAATAGTATCAAAGATTTAAAACATACTTTCAAGTAGCTCTAAGACTTGAGCTTTGATCTGAGCTGATTTAATTTATATTTTAATTGTAAAAGTTTTAATGCAGTAATGCATAAACTATATGTTTACTCTCTTTTCAGTGTTCATCATTACTTTAGTATTGAGATTACAGAATAAAAAGATGAATTGTTATGATGCTAACATCTTTGCATCTTTCTTTTTCTCACATTAATTCATCATTTTGATCTTTTATCATTTCTTTTCATTTAGATATTCAATCTTGCTTTATTCACCATTATGAGAAATTACTTCTGTCTATCTATCAAAATGATATAATAATCAGATAACTATATAGCTGAGACTTCTTGCTCACTTAACAAGACAGCTTTTATCTCTTAACTTTATCTGACAATAACAATTTGATAGCATCAACAGTGTTTCATCAGAACAATTATCAATTATTTATTAAGATTTTAACTTGCTAAATTGTCAGTTCTATAGCTTAACTTCTGTGCTGCATCAGATAATGATGAGATTAATAAATTAAATCATTAAGAAGTTTCATCATCTTATTATTATGTTACACTGTTCTTTTGCTCTATAACTTCATCTTATAATTAAAACATTTCTCAACTTATTAAGCTGACAAAGATCTTTAACAAATTCTCTTTACTTAATCTATCAAGACTATCTGACTGTACAGTAATTCTAGCTTATCAGCTTAGAAAGTATGAATTAATGAATTTTGACTTTGTCTTATTTATACTTAATAACATTATCATTCTTATTCACAAAATTATGATTCTATACAAACAGTTAAGTATCTAAAAAATCTAAACTACTTTCTCAGCATCTTTTGACATATTCTTTTTTGCTTAAGCACATGATTGAACTCTATTTAATTTGATACTATGAACCTTTAGTTAAAATGCAGCAATATTATGTACAGACTTATTTTTTCTTTAATGAGTAGTCAAAACAGTCAATCAGCAGTCAGAGATCAGTAATATATTTAATTTAGATTTGTTAAATCTTTTTATGATTGAATAAAGACTACAACATTTCATCATTATTTTATTAAAAATTAATTTAAATATTTTAGAGCATTTTATCACATTATAAGTATCTTAAATTACTGAGTTCAAGTCTAGCTCTGACATTATTAAAAATATTTCTCAAAATTCATCACAAAGCATGACAAACAATGATTAAAATGTTGATTCACAAAACAATAATGACAATATATCTTTCTTAATTAATATGAATTCTATCATTTAAGCACAGATTCTGCAGATTATCACTGTGTTAATTGCTTAATTATAAGAACAAGATGCTTCACAACAAAGTATATCTAAATTACTTAATTAATAAAGATATAAACATTTCAATAATAATTCTTGTTATTCTTATCAACAATATTGTTGTCTTCTCACTTCTTAAGCAAGTTTGAGTAAAATAAGCTGATATTGACTGACTTTTAAGTTAAGTTATTTTTATAAAAGTTATCATCATCATTGACATTATCTTTATGAGAATCAGAAGAATTAAATGAATTAAGTTAGAGTGACAACTATTACTTGAGATGTTAGGCAAATATATTAAAATCTTGACATTAATTTATGCAGAAAAGTGAAACTGTAATGAAATAATTAGCTGTCAGAGATCATTTATCTTGAATTAGTAGCTCATTTTAATGATGTTGAAGAATGATGCAAGACATTAAAGAAACACTTTAAAGTATTGTTTAGTAAAGCTTGAAATAAGTTTAATTCAATTAAATACATTGTTGAAGATGTCAGAAATCATTGTAGCTCAATAGAATACATTATTATTTTTATGACTGCTGTTAAAAGTTATGATCAAGACAAATCAGAATTTAATCTAATAATTTAGACATAAATGCATATTGATATGTCTCTTTAACAAGACATCAATGAACTTAAGAATGAAATATCTGTCAAAGATTTCATAATTACTCTTTTAGTTAAACAGATAAATTAATACAATAACTATTTGTACAATTCTTAATTTAATAGATTTGTTTAATGAAATCAGCAAGATCAGTATGATCATAATAACTGTAATTAAGATAATTATAATCATCAATCTTTCTTTTACTCATCATATTTGCTGTCAAGATATAACAATTTCTCATATTCACTCAGATCACAATGACAGCCTAATAATCAATTACAACAATTTCAATTCTGTTTATAAGACACTTTATTAAACACTTAATTAAGCTTTAAGACATCTCTTTAAATTATCTTTAAAAATAAAAGACTGTCATTTAAGATGAATACATCAAATCAGAGATTTAAAAATCAGATTAAAAAACTGTTTAACTGCTTAAATAAAGACAATAAGTTCTTATGATGAGATAATTGTGATGAATACAGCAATTAAGTATACTTCATTTAAAAAGCAAATTCTTTTAAGAATAAATCTTCTGCTGATGATCAGACTGACTATTAAGAATTTGAGAATGTCTATTACAATGATACATATTAAAAAGTTAATATACTCAATATTCAGAAAGAAGAAGAGATCTATGAGTTAGATTAAGAGCAAGAACTGAAGAACAAAAAGAATAAAAAAGAAGCTGTAAATGTAAGTTATGTAACTAAAATATAAAATGACTATCATAGCTGCTGTAAAATCTTTCTGTTCAACAACAAATTGTACAAGCATGTGTGCAATGAATGCAATGACAAAAAATTGATTAAACAAAAGCTCAATAAAACAATTCAGAAGTCAAAATCTGTTAAACTGTCAAGATCTACACTGATTAGATCTATAGCTAGCTCATTTTCTTATGTATTTACTAATTATGATTTTTAAAACTGAAGATACATCACTATCTTAGCAAAACTAACACTCACAACAAAAGAAGAACTAATCTGTCTTAATATAGACTGCATCATGAGTTTAATTGACAGAAGCTTTCTAAAGAAATAGATTTCAGATATCTTGATTAAATGAATCTCATTATTCATTATGATTCAAGAATTAAGAACTAAAACTCATTAAAATGATGAATACATCATTTTAATCATCTATCTGCCTGACAATAATGACTGACTAGCAGTAATCATTAAAGAAATACATATCATCAATAATTTAAAGATTAAGATGCTTATAAACATCAACATTCTCATTTTAGAGAATATTTCTATTATGCTTTTAAGCAGAAAAGTAATTGTGAATAGTTGTAACAACATTGAACTATTATTAACAGTCATTACACAGTAAATTGACTCAGTGCAAAAGATCATAATGACTTATAAAAATATGATTATACAGCTTAGAAGTTATGCAAATGTATTAATAGTCAAGACTGCTTTATCTTAAAATTATGATCTTCTGTTTAAATCAGATTGTCACATAGAGAACACAGCAATATATGCTTACATTATTGATTATATTTTATCAGCAATATAAGTGCAAAATGACTCAGATATGCCTCTTGTCATTTCATAAAAAATCTGTCTTAATCATGTTGTGAAATATAAAGTCAATAGATATTATCTAGTCAACTTACAGAATTCAGAACTTGCAGTCTTCATAATTAAAAAATAAATAAATTGAATTAAAATGTGTTTTTAAAGTCTGTTGATCATAATAATGACATTTTATCTAGAAATAATGACTAGCTCTGAGAGAAAGATTATACATAAAGTAATAATTTATAAGTTTAATGCTGTAACAGCTCAAATCACAACAGTTATATATTTATATTCTTATCTTTAAACAGATCAAGACAACTTGATAAAGATTTTAAAGAAAGAATGAATGAATATTTTGTTCATTGATGATTAAAAGACTCAGTACAAGTTAGAACAAGTATGTATATATTTAGTTAAGTAAAAAAATTGTAAAGTAATTGATACAGTATTTGACAAATTATAGACATAAGATCACTTAAAGTGAACTATAAGCTTTATCTCTTTTAATTATCTTTGTTTTGTAATATGAAAAAATCTATTAAATGAAATCTGAAAAGATAGAGTAGTAGTTGATATCTAAGCACTTAACAAAATTATTATATTAAATATCTATTCAGTATCTAATTAGACTGACATTTTAACTGCAGTTTAAAAGATCAAATATATCTTCACAGTTAACTGTAGCTTCTTCTTCTATCAGTAAAGAGTAAAATAAACACATCAGCACTGTCTGACTGTTGTCTTACATTAAGGTCAGAAAATCTTCAAGATTGCAGTTATAAAATATTGAAACTTGTTGATGTATATTTAACAAATGATTGATAAAATTCTACAACAACAGAGACTATACATCAGAACTTATATTAATGATATTGTTATTTTCTTCAATACATTAAAAGAACACTTAAATTATCTTTACAACATATTTAATGTATTAAACAAAATGAAAATCTGTCTTTTACTAAAGAAGTTCTATTTAACATCTCTGTCTGTTTAGCTGTTAAGTCAACAGATAGATGCTTTGAGCCTTATGACTTTTAAAGATAAGTTAATCATAATATTTAGAATTAGATTTTCTTTAAGTCTGAGTCAGTTAAAAAAGTATCTTGATTTAACTGACTATCTATGACAATATATTTCACATTATGCAGCTATCATCAAGTCACTTCAGCAGCAAAAGATCTTTTTAAATTAAGATCTTTGAGTAAAAGAGACAAAAGAAAACACTAAAAAGTGAATAATCATTATTATTAGATTAAATAAATCAATTTTAAAGAAGTTAAACATCTTTCATTATCTTCAGTCTCTATTTTCTCAGTCAATCATTTTAATGCATTTCTTGTCAAAACAGCAACTCTACATTGATCTGAATGTATTCAAAGAATTTAACTTTGAAGTGCATGTATATTATGCAAAAAAGATCACTGAAAACAATACTTCAAAATAAAAGTTTATGAAGTCTATTTTGTTTCTAAGTAGACTACTTCAAGATGCTGAAATGTAATACTGATTAACAGAGCTTGAAGTGACAGAATTGATTTGAGTAGTTAAAAAGATCAAATATATAATAGAAGTGACAGTAAAAAATATAATTATTTACACTGATTATGCAGTCTCAGTAAAAATTAGCTGTCAGTTCAGTCTAAATATCACTGCAGTGAAGAAGCTTAACTTATATCTTATTTAAACATCTAAATATCTTCAGTGCTTTCATCTAAACATTTACTATAAGTCTGAAAAATCAAATATAATATTAGATGCTCTGTTTTAATTATTTAATGATAATGATATCTGTGAGTGTTTAGTCAATTAAGAGAATCAACTAAAAATGAACAATTTTATATTAAAAGTCTTGTAAGTCAACTTGAGAACAGCTGTCTACATAAGAATCTTAATGAAAGTCTTAGATCAATTGTGACAGAATATTAAGTGTGAATATGCTGAAGAATCAAAATAAAAACACATTTTACAGATATTAAAAAGAAACAATGCTCTGAGACTTAACATTACAAGACTCTTATATGAAATAAGAGATGATCTTATCTTCTATAAAGATCTTTAGAAAGAGCCTTATCTATATATATTAAAGAGCTTTTATGATAGGATGTTTAAGATAATCTATGATGATATTGATTACTTAGAATATGCATGAACTCATAAAAGATTAATTGATTTACTTTATTTCTATAATCTATTAAAGAATCTTCATAAGTACATACAACATTGCTCACAATGTCAACTCAGTTAAATATTACATCACAAGTCTTATGATGTTTTACAGTCAATAATTACATCTTCTTATTCTTTTCATACATTGACAATCAACTTTATTCTGATCTTATCATTATCAAGATTAAATAAGTATAACACAATTATGTCAGTCACTGACAAATTCAGCAAAGCTATCACTCTTATACTTGACTGAGACATCATAACAGTAAAAGATTGAGCAATGACATTACTAAACTGTTTAGTACTGCTAAACTGAGATTTGTCTAGAGCAATTATATTAAATTGAAACTGCAAATTTTTAGTGAATCTATAAAAAGAAGTATTCAAGCAACTTAAGATAAACTTGCTCTACTTAAGTGTTTATCATTTATAAATGAATAGTAACTCAAAAGCAATCAATTAAACAGTTAAAATTGCATTTCAATACTAATTAATGATTTTAAAAGAGTCAGATCTCTAATCATTTATACTGATACATATATAAGCTGCTTTAAACAACTTAATTAAATACAGTTTAATCAGGCTCAGTCTTAATCAGATTATTTTTGATATGCAAATGTATAAAGTTATGAATTTGCTTCAGATAGAAGAGCTTAACATGAAGTGAATAGACTTTAATCATAATGAAAAACAGATAAAAAGAAAGTTAATTATTCTTACAATGATGAATTAGTACTGATCAGTGCATATTAATGTTAAAGATGCAATAGCATATGTCATTATGACAATGAAGAATTATTATGATTGAAAACATAAATCTCTTTACTTTAAGATAAAAGATTTGATAAATCTACATTTACACAAGAACTATATGCTACTCAGTCTAAAGAAAAAAAATAAGAAGCTAAGACAGCAGTTTGTGAGTCTGCTGAAAATTCTGAATTGTGTTAAAAAACTGACATATTGACTAGAATTATCACTGAGTTAATGCATTCATGATGTTATATCAGTAACACACCTGAAATCAGCTCATATCAATGATTTATATTGATGATTAAGATCAGAAGAGTCAAAAAAAGTTATAGTGAATGATAAGAAGAAGTGAGAAGTTGAAAAACTGCTGTTTAAAAGAATATATTAAAGAGACAGAGATATGATTATTAAATATTTAGTCTGTTGACTAGAGTATAACTCAGAATTTGACAGTTAAGTTAATATTAAAGATTTAAGAAATGTTAAAGAGCTAATGCAGCTGTATAAATTGAGATAAACATTTAATGCATAATTATATGACAGCATTTCTTATTTAAGCAGTGAATTCCACATACATGATTTAAACTCAAATGACAGATATTAAAAAAGTAAATAAACATTTAGAAATAAACAACATCATTATTCATCAGAACTTTTATCAACTACTATTTTTTACATCTTTTATGCAATTTCAGTCTGTCAATCATTTCTATAAGATACATACAACACTCATTCACTCTTTATATCACAAGATGTCAAAATGATTAATTAAAAGAAAAACTCAAAGTTAATAAATCATGAATTATAATGTGATGAGAGATCAAACAAAAAGATTAATACAGTCAGAGCAAGCAACATTTTTTAGACAGTATAAAAAGAATGAAAGCTCAACATTGAAATGTTAAATTATTTAAATGAATCATCATTAAATAGAATAAGACTCAATGACTATAATGTTTACATAGTCATATGCAAGATGCAGAGAAACAAGAGAGATGCAGTATGATTTGTAAATTTTAATCAGCAGAGAGATATCAGAGTCTTAAGAGTTAACTATGATAATGAGACTGTTATGATAAACAATGTTGACAAGAACTGCTATGTCATTTTTAAGAACTATTATCAGTTATGTAAAGAAGAGAGAAGAGAAGCAGATATAAAGATACATTATAATATACATTAAACTGAAAATGACAAATCACTTTAATTTAACAACAAGATTATACATCTTAATTTACAATCAGCCTCTAAATCAAAGAAAACTGCCAAAGATAATAAAGCAGAAATGTCTATTACAAAAGTCATAAAAGCTGAATTATTGAACTGCTTATTGCATCAAAATATTAATATAACTTTATCTATCAAAACAGCATCATCATTATCATTAAACTCAGCTTCATTCATTATAATGACATCATTATCTACATTAAATTTAGCAACAAAGCTCATCTTAAACTTCTTTACTCAATCAACACTGTCATCAAAGTCAATACTTTAAGACCTAAATTGCATTTAATATTATTGCTGCATTTACTGAAATGATTACATCATCATAAACAGCAATTAGCTTCAATGTCTTTACATTATTTATTATATTTTATATATCTAAGCAGAAGACAGACAAAGCAGAACTTGATGTTTTCTTAATAAATAAATAATGATTGATAAATCTACTTATCTTAAGATTAACTGCAGCATCAATTAAGTCACAATCTCTATTTATTACAATTCTTATCATCAATGTATCTCTTTTACAAGTCATAATACAAAAGTTACTTGATAGCTTTGTCTGACTAGATGTATATCTGAATGAATAAATGAAGACAGTGACTGAAATATGAAGTTATATTACTGAAGTGAAGAATTGCATTATTATTTTGAAAGAAAAACTGAGCATCATTGAGAATTATGCAGTGAGAATTCAGAGCACTTTGATGAAAATGATTGATATATTAGATTTTATTGTTGAATATTTAAGAGAGAATGATAGAACAACAGATGCAGAGATGATTAAGATGATGAAAGATGAGTGAATAATGCTGAATATGAAGAATAAAAGAATCTTGATGAAGTGCAAGAGCAAGAATAAACAGAGAGAGTAATGTCAGAGATTGATGTCTTTTTTGTAACTAATAACTTGTTATGATGCTGACATCTTCATGTCTTTCTTTCTCTTACACTAATTCATCATTTTGATCTTTCATCATTTCTTTCTATTTAGACATTTAATCTTGCTTTATTTATCATTATAAGAAATTGCTTCTGTCTATCTGTTAAAATGATGTAATAGTTAGACAACTATATAGCTGAGACTTCTTGCTTACTTAACAAGATAGCTTTTATCTCTTGACTTTACCTGACAGTAACATGAATCTTTACACTGTATTGTATAAAGAAAAGTTCTATCTTTCTTATATTGTGATATGTCTGATAGCAATTTAAACTGAATTAAAATTGATTTATTAATTAATATCTTTAATCATTTACAATCTCTCAGTATGAAGCTCAATTCTATTTCTATAATGATGAATAAATTTATTATCATCAGTTAGTCATCAATGTCAGAAATGATTTCTTAAGCTGATTACAAGACAATGATAAGTTAAATTGCATTTCTTTAGACTTAATTAAAAAATATTTATATTAATTAATTAATTTTTAGCTCTATGTCTAAGATCACATCTCTATTTAGTGCAGCTTCAGAGACTTAAGAAATATTTAATGTAATAGTATTTCTCTTTGCAGCAATGTTTAAGAATTTTCTGAAGATGAAGACATCATTTATTTATAAAAGTAGTCAAAAAGTAAATGTTGCAGAGATGTAAATTCTTAAAATGAAAGCTTATTTTCAATTTTACAAAATGTTGATGAATTAACTTCTGAACAACAAAGTGAAGATTATTGTTACAGTTAATTATTTAAAAGATATTGTCAAAATATGATGATTTTAAAAAGAAGAATGACTTTAAGCTGAAGAAGACTTGTTAAATATTAAATCTCAAAATATGAACAACTTCTTTCTAGCATTTTTACTGATCTTTGAAAACATTAATGAAATGAAACATCAATGTCATTGTTATGAGATTCTGAAACAAATAAAATCAATTTAACAATACAAAATAAAGTTTACAAAGATTGTACAACTTCTTCAGTCTATATCAGTCAAATATAAACAGAAATGACAGTTCACTTAAGATCTAAAGTAAAAGATTCAATCTAAATTCTGAAAGTATTCAGAGACTGAAGTGACTACTCTTGATAAGTTAATTTAATGAGTTAATTGAATTGAATAAAGTCTTTAAGAAATACATAATAAGAATTATTTTAACATCTTTAACAATTTAAATTCAAACTGTAACAACTCATCAAATAATTCTCAAGATTGATCTTAAAGCTATAAGAAATTAATTATGTCTAAATCAAACAAGTTAAATATGAAAGCTTATTGAATCTGATGTAAAAAGAATAAAGTGTGCTTTTATTATAAAAAGTTCTTACATATAATTAAAGACTGCTGAGACAACAAGAATACTGATAAGAATAAAGATAAGAATAAAGATAAGAGTAAAAATAAAAATAAGAAAAAGAATAAAGATAAGAAGAAGCTGAAGATCATTGAAGTTAATTTGAACAATTTGAATAATTTAAAAAATTAAAGTCATTCATGAATATAGAAGTGTTTATAAACAAGTTAACAGAAGCTTCTATTCAATTCAATAATGATTTAAGTGAAGCATTCACACTAAATGACTCAGAATTCTTACTATTAAGTTCAATCTTTAATTAAATCAATGCTTTCAATTTAAATGCATATATTCTTGTAAGCTGCATTCAAGGCAAACTGAATAAGATAAATGTGAAAGTATTAATTGATTTAGATATAAATTAAATATATGTCTTCTTGACAGTTGTCAATTAAATGTTGATTAATAGTTAATATGAAATCAAATTACTTAAGATATTCTTGCTGAACAGACAGATCATTTAGTTAACTGTAAAGCTGATCTTTCATCTCAAGATAAATAGCTTTCAACAATAATTAAAAACATAAATTATGAATCTTTAAGAATATGATCTCATTCTGAGATTAATCTGACTGAGAGTCACTAATTCTCAGATTAATTAAGTTACAGACTGTATGACAGTTCAGAATTGACAATGAAAACATTATTATCTGTTTTTAAAAAAGTGATAATGAGCTGTAAATAAGTTAACATTAAATGTGATTAAAGAGCACACAGCTATGAAGACACTTCAAAATTACAGAACTGTTAAATACTTATTAGTGATTTAACAGAACTTAAAGAAGTCAGAAGCTGAACTGTTAGCTGTTATAAATGAATAATTACAAATTATTATTAAAGAGTTTCAATCTGTATTTAGATTGACTTTATTAGATAAATTATCATTTAAATAGATATTTAAACATAGCATTAACATTAATAACTTTAAGTCTATTAACATAAATGCTTACTCTCTGTTACAGCTACAGCTGAATGAACAGACTAAACAGATAATAGAGTTACTTAATAAAAATTTAATTTGTAAATTCACAAATTTATGAGACTTTCTGATTCTGTTTATTAAAAAGAAGAAGAGTACATAATGAATGTGCATTGATTACAGAGCATTAAACAACATTACTGTTAAAAATGAATATTTACTTTTCTAAATTCAGAAATGTCTAAATTAAATCAGCAAAACTCAATATTTAATTAAGCTTAATTTCACTTTGAACTATTATCAAGTTTGTATGATCAAAAACAATACAAAAAAGACTGTCTTCAACATTTATTAAAATAAATATAAGTTCATAACTATGCTCTTTAAGCTATACAATGTCTCAGTGACATTTCAGTTAATGATGAACTCTATATTATGAAACTTACTTGACAAATTCTATCTAATATATCTTAACAACATACTGATCTTTTCTAACTTAATTTTAAATTATCAAAAACACTTATGAACTGTTCTCAGTATCTTAAAGAAACATAAGTTATATGTTAAGTTTAGTAAGTGCACTGTTGAGATGAAAATTCTTAAGTTTTATAAATATATTGTAAGACAAGACATGCTATAATCAATCTTTATTAAGATATCAGTCATTAAGAATTAATCTGCCTCAAAGACAGCACATTATGTACAGCAGTTTCTTAAATTAACTTTATATTATTGATGATTTGTACAAGAATTTGCATGAATTGCAGCATCATTATTAAATTTGCTTGAGAAGAACAATGTTAAGTTACATATAAAGAAGAATTGACTCATTGTTTAAAATACATTATGTAATAGTGTCTTTCAATGACTTAAGAATGCACTTACATTTAAATCAATATTTATTTAATGTCATAATATCACTATGCACTCATATCAAACCATAGCTGAACCTCTTACACAATGATTGATAAGCAAAGTACTATATAAACAGTCTTTACATACAAATTTTTTAAGTTTCTTAATTGTTAATTTTCATCAATATAAGACTTTAACATTGAAACTTCATCAAATAGCTATCATAATGTAGTGTCTCACATTGTTACATATCTTACTCATCAGTCTCTTATAGATAAAAGACTTATGAGTTTACAATTTTAACAACTTTATCTTTTTAAAGAATGACAATTCATTACATTGCAATATGTAGATTAAAAATCAGCAAAATGAGACAGAATCATTCTTTAATTATATTAAGATTTAAATGATCTTTAAAGAACAGAAATCTGCAGAGATTCAGACTGTTATTTAAATTGTAAAGAAGAAGAATTAATATTTAAATGAACAGATCTGTCTGACTGAAATTAGATAAATTAATGATGAGAAAAGATGATGATTTATGAAAATTAATTGTGAATTATAAACATTTAACATGCATAATGAGATTAACAAACTTCTGAGAGATAAAGATTCTCAAGTCTCATCTAAGAAAGAACTGCATACAGAATTTTTTTATACTTTTATTAAATCTTTAAGTTCAACAAAGTAATATGCATTCAAAGTTGTGTATGCACTTTCAGCAAAACAAATGCAACAGTTAAAGAACTTGCTTATATATAATGAGAAGTTTATTTATAAATATACTAAGTTTATATGCAGCACTGTAACAACATTTCATTTAATTTCTGAAAACTTCTTTAATGACTATAATAAAATTCTCTTTGTTATGCAGTTCTTAGCAGAAGAATCTTAAGATGCATAATTTCATTACATCAATAAGAACAAACTTTTAAATGATAAATTATAAATATTCTTTTTAAAGTTTCTGCTTGATCTCATTGAGAACTCAGTGAATTGTGAACTTAATATAGTACAGAAATACTTAAAAATTATGTAGAAATCTATTTAATCAGTTTAAGCTTTTATAACATATCTTAATATACTGAAGAATCAACTTTCAAGCTATATAGAGAAATAAAGAACAAGTTATTTTTTTATGAAACTTTAATTAAAGATTTAAGTGATTTTAATCAACTATTAAGATTTCTTAAAGATAAAAAAAAGCCTAATAGCTCTGATCATTAAGCTAGAGATTAATCAGCAATTTATAGACAATTATACAGTTTAAAGTTACACTGTTAAGAAAATCTATAAGCACTGTTTACACTCTTTTACTTAGGCAGCAAAGTCACAGCAAAACAATTATCTCAATTCTAAAGCTACAAAATTAAGTCATTATGACAACATAGATAAATTTCATTTTAAGATTAATGTCAAAAAGAATGACTGCTATAACTGTAAAAGATTAAATTATTTTGTAAAGAATTGTAAAAGTCTCTTAAAAAATCTTAATTACATTAAGATTAATACAGTTAAGACAAAAAAAGACAGAGTTTTGTTGACTGTGCTTTAGTAATGAAAATTAGATCAGAAGTTATAAAGAAATCTAACATTATAAAGAAAAATTAAGGCTAAATTAAATTTAATTGAGTCTTTATCAGTGTACTGTTGAACACTGCAGCAGAGATTAATGTGATGTCTTAATAATACATTGTTACTCATTAATTAATATAAATTGATGTGAAACTTCTGAGATCAGAGCTTCTGAGAAGACAACATGTTTACTGCTATAATGCATATTTAATGAAGCATAAACTCATCAACAATTAAGAACAAAAGCAAACTGAAAAGCAGTTATTTTATATCTTAAATAAGAATGAATCTGAACTCATCATTGATCTTTTAGATCTGAAATGACAACATATTTATATTAATTGTGATTTATACACATAACATTATAAAATAAAACAGATATCTCTGACTATTAATGAGTCTAAAGTGTTTATCAACAACATTCAAAATTAATTCACTATTTATGCATTATTGATAATGTCTAAATCAGACTCATCAATAACTGCTGTACATGTTGTTAGTAAAATGTCAGCACTATTTCAACAATATAACAAATATATAGATATGTTTTTTGAAGAGAATGTCAGCAAGTTATTATCTTATTAAGATCATGATTATGTCATAAAGACAGAGAAGCATGAATTACTTTATAATTCACTTTATAATTTGTTGAAAACAGAGCTATAAGTGTTTAGAAAATATCTAGATAACATTTTAACAAAAAAATAAATATAACATTTTGTTAACTCTGCAGAAGCATCAGTTCTGTTTGTCTTAAAAAATGAAGAAAGCTTATATCTATATATTAATTAGAGAGATCTTAACAAAATTATTGTCAAGAATTGTCATTCTTTACTGCTGATTAATGAGATACTTAATTGTTTAAGTGAAGTTAAGATGTTCATCAAACTAAATTTTAAGAATGCTTATTATTACATTAGAATTAAGAAAAACAATGAGTAAAAGACTGTGTTTTATATATGCTACAGTCATTTCAAGAACATAATCATGTCATTCAGACTGATTAATGTCTCAGTAACTTTTTAAATCTATATTAACTGAACATTGACTAAATTAATTAATATCTTTTATGTAATATATCTAAATGATATTCTGATCTATTTTAATTTTCTAAAAGAACATCAAAGTCATGTAAAACAAATCTTAAAGTGACTTCAACAGTTTAAACTGTATGCAAACTTAAAGAAGTACACTTTTCATACTATATAGATAAAATTTCTTAAGTTTATCATCTTCATTACTGATGTTTCAATGAATTAACAATGAATCAAAATCATAAAGAAATGATCAGTATTTAGAAGTTACTGTGAGATACAAATATTTTTAGAGTTTGCAAACTTTTATTATCACTTTATACAAAGTTATTTTAAGATCACTGTTTCTTTAACTGATCTGTTAAAAGATAGCAAGAACAGCAAGAAGATAAATGCATTTAAGTAATTATAAATGACAGTGTAAGCATTTTGCAAGCTTTGCAATATTTTTATATAGATGTTTATTTTAATACACTTTAACTCAGAGCTAAGAACTCAGATTGAAACTGATGTTTTAATAGTTAAGTTAATAAATATTTATTTATAGCTTCAAATAAATACTCAATGACACTCTGTCATCTTCTGATTAAGAAAGTTAAACTCAGTTAAAACATGTTATGAAACTTATGATTAAGAATTGTTAACAATTGTAAAGATATTTAAATACTGACAATACTATCTTAAGAATAGTCATTATCTTATTGAGATACTCATGAATCACAATAATCTATAAGAATTTATGAATGTAAAATCATTAAATAGAAGACAAACACACTGAATTATAAGACTAGCTGCTTATGATTTTATAATTATACATTAATCAGAGAAGACAAATCTCATTAATGTGCTGTTGAGATGCTCTGACTACAAAGTTAAGAAGAACATAAACAGATTGCTGTCAACATTGTAATGAAAGCTGATTACATTATTTTAAAAATTAAAATTAAGCATTATTGCTTTAATTAGTCAGATCAACACTTGAAGCTTAAATCTGCAAATTATGCTGACTATTTTATTAAAAGAACATTAATTAAGTATTTAGACTGAAGATCATAACTATTAAGAATAAATTAATAAAAGATTTAAAAAGTCTTTATCTAAGAATAAATTAAAGAACAATGATTATATATCTAATTTATTTATACACAACATAGCAGAAAAGCTGCTTAACTTTGTTGCTGAAATTACTGATTGTAAACAGTTTGTTTTATATATATTGATTTAAAAAGTGATTGACAATGAAATAATACATAATAAGAAGTAATCATTCTTCTTTAAATTTATTTATTTATTGCAGAACACTGATGTTCTAACAGTAAAGATATGACAAAACTTAAAATTACAAAGTAACTGCAGTCATTAAGATATTAATGACAGTCTATGAATGTTTAATTTTACTGAACTATTTTGTCATAAAGACAAGATATACATATTATCTGATGAAGCTGTTAAGAATGAGCTCATGAAGCTGCATTATGATGATGTTTTAGCAGAATATTATAAAGTAAATAAAATAATTAATTTGCTGTTCAGAAAGTGTTATTAAGTCAATATAATGAATAATGTTTGAGAATATGTTGCTTTGTATATTGTATGTTTAAGAATTTAAGTATTAAGACACTGCTTATATGATGAATTACAGTTGTTGTCATTATTTACTTAATTATAAGAAAAGATAACAATGAACATAATCACTGACTTGCTGTCTAGCAGATAAGAGATTAATGTTTATGACTTTATATTAATAATTATGAATTATCTTATAAAGATAACTCAATATATTTCTGTCACTAAAAAACTCACTGTGATTAAGTTAGCTGACATATATATTGAATAGATTATATGTTGCTATGAAGAATTCAGAAATATTGTCTCAAATTAAGAGTCAATCTTCATCAATACATATTGATTTAAGTTTTATTATTAACTTTAAATGAAACAAAGATTAAGCACTGTCTTTCATTTACAAACTGATGATTAAACTAAAAGACAGAATCAAATTCTAGAATATTATTTACATTATTATTGTTGTAAAGAACAAAATAACTGAGTGTTTTTTCTGTTAATGACAGAGTTTGCATATGCAAATAAAAAATATGTAACAACTGATTGAACATCATTCAAGACATTAATGAGCTATTATTTAAGAATTGCTCAATACATTGAGAACAATGTTTATAAAGAAAAGATGTCAGCAGCAAAAGACTGAGCACAGTAAATGAAGAAAATCTGTGTTATAATAATAAAGTAATAATAAGCTGCTGTAAAAGCACAAGTTAAGTATTTTGACAAAAATCATGTTTAAAAAAGCTATAACATCAGCAATTTAATGCTATTGTTCATTAAGAACTTAAAGCAATGCAGATTAAGTAAGAAATTGTTGTATAAATTCATTAAATCTTTTTAAATTATCAATCTTATTAATAAACAAGTATACTGACTGGCTCTGCCTGCTCATTACAGAATTCATAATATATTTTATGTTTCATATTTAAAGTTTTATAAATGCTGTCTAAACAATAATTCTTTATCAGAACTGCTCTTTCTGAATTTTATAAATAATGAAAAAGAATATAAAATTGAAGATATCTTAAGTAAGAAATGAAGAAGAGAACAGTTACAATATAAAGTTAAGTGAATAAAGTATTGAACAGAATATAATGAGTGACTTTGAGTAGAGAATATGAGAAATGTGAAAGTGTTGTAACATAAATATGATATAAGAGCAGAGAAGAAGTATAAGTGTAAATGAGATTTAAGAGATTAAAAATTTTTATTAAAAATATTTTACATAATATTATTTAAGAAAAGTAAAGTCAAAATACAATTAATACATTAATAAAACATTATTAAATCACTCTGTCATCTCTGTATCTGCATCACTATCAGAAGTGAAAGACAAGAACAGTAACTGCTTATTAATGTTATAATTGCTGTTAAAGTGACTAAGCTACAGCATTGAGTTGTAAGAGCTTTTTAAGATGTTATTACTTAATTAAAGAAAGAAAAGGTTACATTTAAAGTGAAGTAAGTAACATAATGATGACAGTAAAATGCAAGAAAATTAAGAGAATAAATTATAAAATGAAAGATATTTAATATAAATATCTGCATTACAGTGACTGCTCACTGCTCTTAAATTATGAGCAACAACAGATTGTGAATCTTTACAGACTTATAATGATTGCTGTAATGTCTCACAATACAAATAATATAGATGATGACATACTTAATAAATGATGTCTATATATAATTAAGATAACACTGAAGTCAAGATCAGTAGACATTATTGACTGTTATAGTGACAATATAATTAATAAGTATGTGCAAATTATTAATTTAGCAGTTAAAGAATGCAAAGACCTGTTATCATTAATACATTATAAGATAATAAGAAATTTTCTGTCAAACTGAGTTACACAACTTTTAAAGTGTCTTACAATAATTACAATTTTAATTCTTAACAATGTTGCATTAACTGATGTTGTCACTAATATGCTTGAAACAGTAAAGACAACAGAGAGAATTTAACTTATTGTTGATGTAATGATTATAATGTGACATCAAGATGATGTCAGCATGAGCAAACAAGAAGATAAAGAAATTGCTGAAAATATAATGTTATGAAGTGATGATATCTTTGAAGACTGAGGCAAAAATGAAATCAGAGTGCAATGTGTGTGATGACATTATTGCAGAAGAAAAATGTGACATATAATACAGAGCAGAGAGATATTTATTAATTATAATTTTAAGCTTAATGCTCTTTTAAGTAGTGAGTCTCTTACAAATCAATTATGCTCTGAAGACAGTGTTCTATGATGTTAATGATGCAGCAATAATCATTAAGTAAGCATTTTCAATTAAGTTCATCAATAATGACTTATCTGCAGCTTGAGAAAGTGAGGTGCAAAAAGACAGCATTTTATCATTAAAAAGATTGAGTAAATATAATTATATCTGCATGCAGTGACAAGATCTTTGTTGTTGTTTCTTTTATGCAACAATATTATTTAAAGTGTGTATCTCATCATCATTGTGCAGACATTTTGTCAGCAAATTTATCTTAAGACATTTACATTTCTTATATTCAATATTCTTCTTCATCTTGTTCTGTTTCTGTGTTCTGTTTCAGCAAAGCAGATATGTTAACAGTGTTATTTACAGTATCTGTTGCATTCTTAACTGACTTAGCTCTCACAGACTTAATCTTTAGAACTAACTTTAATGAGTTTATTAATTTATTAACATTTAAAATTATGTTAATGAACAGTGTCTAATGATGAGAACAACAGAAACTTAAAGATTTCTTGTTGTGTTTCTTTATACTTGTATGAGTGCATTCTTTAGGCTGCAACATTATTAGAATGTGTTGATGTCTTAAATGTTATATATACAGAAATCACTGACAATTTCACTGAATTCTTAATGAGAGACACAGCAGAGAGAACATCTCTCTTATTTTTCTTAATGATTATGATGTTGCTGTTGTTACACTGTCACTATTGTGTCATTTACAAGATGTTACAAGAGAGAAGCATCATTCAAAGACACAGAGTTGCTATGACTTCAATTTATTAAGATGTTGAAGATAAAACAAGTGCAAGTTACATGTGAGAAAGAGTTTCTTATATATTGCAATCAAACAAAGAGATCACTGATCTAACTGATTCAGAAATAAAGAAAAGTTGATTTTACTTATGTTTTGTGTATTATTCATCATCAAACAAAGCTGAATCATCATCTATTTAAATGTGACAAACTTAAAGTATTGCACAAGATCATCAGCCTAGCTAAGATAGGCAACAAGCAAAATACATAAGAATTTTAAGTGAATCATTACTTACATCTTGCTGATCTGATTTCATGAAATCACAGTATATCTATAATGTTGATGATACATCAATGTGCTGAAGAATCAGCATATAGAAAAAAAGACAATTGTTATGATATTATTATGTATTCATACTGAATCATAGCTAAACTTCTCACACAATGATTAATAAGTGAAGTACTATATAGACAGTCTTTACATACAAATCTTTTAAGTTTCTTAGTTGTTAATCTTCATCAATACAAGACCTTAACATTGAAACTTCATCAAATAGCTGTCATAACATAGTGTTTCACATTGTTACATACCTTACTCATCAGCCTCTTATAGATAAGAGGCTTGTGAGTTCACATTTAAGTAACTGTATACAAATCATTTACTATTGAAATGAACACTTTCAAATAAGTAATTAACTGTGCTCTGATGCAGAATAAAATGAATAAGAAACTTCATTTAATTATTTATAATAACTAAAAGTTACAAGATGTAAAGCTCAATTATTCTGTTTATAAAAAGAAGTTATTGATCATTAAGCATGCACTTTGAACTTGACAGTACTATATTGAAAATGATCATATTATAACTATTATTATAAATTATGAAGATCTATAATATTTAAAGAATACACTGCACTCATTTAAACAACTAACTTAATGAATTAATAAATTTCAGCAATATAATCTTAACATTCAATATTGATCTGAAGCTCAGACTGTTGTATTAGATTTAATTAATTATTGACTTAATTTTATAGAAAAAAACTCAATAAATAAAGTGTTTTTAGATGTTCTGTGAGAGCTAGATGATGTAAAATGAAAAAAAGCAATGATATTGTATCTGAAAGATAATACAGAACTGAAAAAGTCATTGCTTTGCAAATATGTGTATAAAAATGATGTGATGAATCAATTTTGACTGTGTTATGATTTGAAATTGAATGACTCATATTAGATTTAAAAGTGAAACAATGACAAAGTATCATTTCTACAGTTGTAGTACTGTGTAGATTTTTTAAAACATATATACATTAAATACAGACATTTAGAAGTGTCAAGATTGCTAAAAGTTATTTGACTTTAAGCTTAATAATATAAATTATTGCAGAATATTAAATCATTTATGAAGCATTATCATAACTATTAAGTTGCTTAACAACTCTAAAAACATTAAGAGATTAAAAAACATTTATATTTGACTTACAAGAACTTATTATTGTTTAAAAGATGAAGAATTAATATAATAAACATATTATCTTGAATGTCTTAAGAAAACTGCTGAATTATAACAACAATTAATTATGTTACAGACTGATCTGTGACTAAAGCTGTTTTGAATGCAATAAAAGTAATAGTTGCAGATTTTCTGTATAATAAAATCTTTATGAATTATAATTTATCAAGAGAATTACTATTCAATAATAATATAAACTTTCTTAGCTGTGTTGTAATCTACTATTTGAAAAAGCTTAAGACTCATTATAGAACAATGACTTTCTATTATTTTTACATAAATAAAAAGATAGAAAATCTAAATAAAATGTTGAGCTTCATGCTTACAAAATATTTTATAAATAAATTAACTCAATTATAAAATGAATATTTACTGCAAACACTTTTTATGATTCAAATTTAAGCTTATAGTACAACTAAACAGAGCTCATTCTATCTATTGTATAAGATAAATTTATAATTATTAGACAACTTAAATGATTTTTAATTGCTGAGAGAAACTGACTTTAAAGATCAGTTAAAATGAGTTAGACAGATATAGATGATTTAAATAATTGTTAATAAATTTTTTTTATAAAAAATTATTGAATTAAAAATGATTCATGATGAAACAGTGTGATTAAACACTATAAAGAAAGAAAACTGAGTATTTATATAAAATGAAGAGCTTCAGAAGTTTAAAGCTAAATGATTTGAGTCTTATAAGATATTGAAAACTTATTTATTAGAAATTTATACATTAAAAATGCTCACAAGATGTGTTCTATGAAATTTAATTCATAATAATCAGCTTATAAAAGCACATATCTTTAATGTCAATAAATTTTAAGCTAATTCAGAGCTGCAAAGCAGTCTAAAATGAGCTAAACTATCTGTGCAGCAATTAAGTCTCAAAGTTGATAAGATTCTTAAATAGAAAGAGTCATCATTGTTTTTTTATAAAGAACTTTTGATTATATCTTGAGTCAAATGAGATCACAAATAAAAAGAAGAACTATATAAGCTCTTAATAGAGAAGAAAGAAGATCTTTTTCAGAAAATGATTTATAAAATACAAAAATATTATAAACAAATAAATTTATCTGTATCTCTGTTACAAAATGTTTTGAAAACACATTAAAGTGTTGCTTTTTCTGAACTGATCTTAATTGAAGTGAGTGATGTAATGAATACATTACAGAAAACTATTAAAAGTTAAAGAAATATTGATGATTTAACTTTAACATTCATGACAGAAAAGAGATATAATTAAGAGAAAGTGAAAGTCTTAACATTATATAATATTAAGAAAAAACTGAATGATCAAAAATGACTCAGTAAAGATTTGCAATAATAACATAATGAGTTGAAGTTGAAATAAATAAATAATAAAGTTAAAAAGAAAAATCAAAAAGTCTTAACTTCAATAATGATTAACAGTGATCTGACAATGATCTGTAAAAGAAATACAGATTTATATAATTTATGTGAGAGACTTAAGAAAAAGATTCTCATAAATTAAAAGATAATAATTCTTAAAAGTGAGCACCACACTAATAGCATAGCTATCATAAGTTATATATCTAACACTTTCTCTAATCTGCAATCAGTTCATGACCAGTTCACAGATGTAAAGAATGCACACAGATAATGATTTAAATTTACAATCTTTGAGCTTACTTTCTTATCATGAACTTAAATCATTAATAAGATAATCTAGACACATATCTCTCTGAGATTTTAAACAAGAAATAACTGCACTAATCTGAGCTTATAATCTGTTAAAAGTGAGCATCACACTAATAGCATAGCTATTGTAAGTTATATATCTAACAAATAACATGCAAAACATAAGTGAAATTAACTTTTCTTTATTTCTGAATTGATTAGATCAGTGATCTCTTTGTTTAATTGCAATATATAAGAAACTCTTTCTCACATATAATTCACATTTATTTCATCTTTAACATCTTAATATATCAAAGTCATAGCAACTTCATGTCTTTGAATGACACTTCTCTCTTGTAACACTGTATAAATGACACAATAGCAAAAGCATAGCAACAGTAACATCATAATTATTAAGAAAAATAAAAGAGATGTTTCTTCTGCTGTATCTTTCATTAAGAATTCAGCAAGATTGTCAGTAATTTCTATATATATAGCATTTAAGACATCAATGCATTCTAACAATGTTGCAGTCTAAGAAATACACTTATATAAATATAAAGAAATGTAATAAAAAATCTTCAGATTTCTGTTGTTCTCATCATTAAATGCTGTTCATCAACACAGTCTTAAACATTAATGAATTAACAAACTTGTCAAAGTCAGTTCTGAAGATTAAGTCTGTAAAAGTTAAGTCAGTTAAGAATGTAATGAGTATTATAAGTAACATTGTTGACACATTTGCTTTACTGAAACAGAACACAGAAACAGAACATGATGAAGAAGAATATTGAGCATAAGAAATGTAAATATCTTAAAATAAATTTGCTGACAAAACATCTACATAATAATGATGAGATGCATGCTCTAAATAATGTTGTTGTATAGAAGAGGCAGCAGCAGAGACTTCATCATTATATATAAATGTAATTGTATTTATTCAATCTTTTTAACAATGAAATACTGTCTTTTTACACTCTGTCTTCACTTTCTTAAGTTATAGATAAGTCATTGTTGACAGATTTAATTAAAAATGCTTGCTTAATAATTGTCACTGCATCATTGACATTACAGAACATCATTTTCAAAATATAATTGATTTGCAAAAAATTCATTACTTAAAAGAGTGCTGAGCTCAAGATTACAATTAATGAATATCTTTCTGCTCTGTATCATACACAACATTTCTCTTTTACAGTAACATCATTATATACATTGCATCTCAATTTCATTTTCATCTCAGCTCTCAAGAATGTCATTACTTCACAACATTATATTCTCAGTAATTTCTTTACTTTCTTATTTATTCATACTGACATCATCTCAATGTCACATTATAATCATTACATCAACAACAAGTTAAATTCTCTCTGTTGTCTTTGTTGTTCAAAACATATCAACAATAATATCAGTCAATACAATATTGTTGAAAATCAGAATTGCAATTATTACAAGATACTTTAAAAGCTGTGCAACTCAGTTTAACAGAAAGTTTCTTGTTATCTTGTAATACATTAATGATAATAGATCTTCACATTCTTTAACTGCTGAATTAACAATTTATACATATTATTATTATTTGTTCTATTAACTCCCTATTCAGTCCCTATCTAGGTCTATGAGGGCGAATCGCCTTTGCAAAGGAAAAACCAAAATGGAAAACCTTAGTTCTGCCTTGCGGGCGCCC
>JAABUJ010001044.1_pt1 | contig 44500 bp, 55 predicted proteins | sample 5559131 | NCBI WGS metagenome assembly JAABUJ01 (sample SAMN10711875, study PRJNA513366) | rock metagenome | isolation source: Antarctica rocks | place: Antarctica: Victoria Land, Mt New Zealand nord | collected 2016-01-07
CCCCCTCCCTGACCCCCGCCTTTTCCTCTGCCTCTGCCTCATCCCCGTCCTCCTCCCCTCCGTCCTCCTCCTCTTCTTCTTCTTCCTCTTTTTCCTCCTCGAAGCTGACACCCTGATCGCCCGCCGCGCGGGGCCCTGCCCTGCCGCCCAGGCCCTGGGCGCCCAGCCCGCCCACCTCTGCATCCAGGTCGCCCGCGCCCGCCTGGGCCTCTCCGCCGCCGGCAGCGCCCTCCTCCGTGTCGGCGTCGCTGCTGCCGCCTGCCAACGCGAGGCCGCCGCGCGCAGAGTGAGACCTTGTGCCCAGACAAGCTCAGCTCGCCACACAGCGGCTCTGCAGCCAGTGGCAGCGTCAGAGGTGACGCGCTGGCCACGCTCTGCAGGCGTGGCGCACAGGCGCGCACTTTTGCACCGCGTGGAGCGCTTGCACTGAGAGGCTGGCTCGGGCGGAAGCAGTCGCCTGGGCCACTCGCGCAAGCGCGCTTGCATGCATGCCCGCACGGGACCCACTCAGGCCGCGCCCGCACGGCTCTGCACACGCTCGGGCGCGCACCGCCCGCCTCGGCAGCCTCCGCGTCGAGGTCGGCGCCGCCCGGGCGCCCGCCCTCCTCCGCAGCGCCGGCCTCGCCGTCGGCGTCGGCGCCGTCCAGGTACGAGGCCTTGAGCCCCAGCGACAGCCGCCGCGCCTCCGCGTCCACCGCCAGCACGCGCGCGCGCACGCCTGCGCCAATAACCGCGCGTTAAGCTAACCCTACCACACCGAATCCGCGGCTGCAAGAGCGCGCGGCTTGCAGCAGTACGCGCGCGCGGACGCGCGGCCCCAAAGTGCGCGCCCCGCGCGCGGGCGCGCTGGGCCCGGGCGCGCGCCTTGCCCCGGCGAGAAGAGCGGCGCCAGATCGGTCACATACTCGTCGGATGCCTCGCTGATGTGCACCAGGCCGGTCAGCGGGCCGCTCCCGACCTGCGCGCGCAACAGCTGCACGGCTCGGCGCGCGCCCCCATTGGCAAGAGATGCGTAGCAGCACATATGCAAGGCTGCCTCAGCGCAGCGCCCTGGCGCTCAAAGCACGAACAGCGGATGAGCGGCATCAAGTGCGTGGGTGCCGCCCTGCCTGCGTGTCCCAGAGCAAGCCCAACAGGCGCGGCGGCCAAGCATCACAGCGCATGAGCCTTGCTCCGCTCCCCTTATTGCAAGCCCAGAACCAGCCTCCCTCTCTCCCATGCATGCCTGGCAGCGTACATGGAGGTGCTTCACAGCCATGCAGTTGCCCCACCAAGAAGCGGCCCACGCGCGCGCGCATCCACCAGCCCGCAAGCCCTGCAGCCCAGCGCCCACGGCAGGCCCGCCCGGGGGCGGCACCTCCACAAAGACGCCGTAGCGCTCGATGCGCTTGACGCGCCCGGCCACGACCTGCCCGACCTCCAGGTCCTCCAGCGCGGCGCGGCCGCCCGCGCCGCCCGCCCCGCGCAGCGTCATCTCCACGCTGCAGGGAAGCCGAATCCATTTGCCATACCCTAAAACCCTACACCTGTTCGACCTGTATGCTGGAGGTGACGCTGCGTGGGGAGCGCGCCCGCGCCGCCCGCCCCGCGCAGCGACACCTCCACGCTGCCAGGTACACGAGTCCAGGGCGGTCAATTCGCAATCCAGCTGCCAAACCCTAAAACCTAAAGTTCTTCAATCTGCATGCTGGCCACCCCGCTGTCTTGCAGGCGCGCGCACGCCCGCGCCTGGCATTGCGTTGCACTCCGTGACAGGGTGCAGACACAAAGCGTCTCCTCGAGCAGCCCGTTTCAGGCACAGCATCGCTGCCAGCGGCTCATGCAGGCACTTGGGGCATAATCATGCCGCCTGTCTGCTAGACTCGCCGCCAGCATGCGCCCGCCCACAACCCGCCAGTCGCGAGCGTACCACGCACGCGACTCTGGCACCAGACACGCTCGCGGGTGCGCACCGGCCGCCGTCCACAGCCACCACGCGACCATGCACCAGCCGCCCCACCGGGAACGCCGCAGCGGGCTCCGGCACAAAGCCGTCGGCGAGGTTGCTGAGCCGCACGCGCGCGTCCAGGTCCGCCGCCAGCGCGACGAACGCGCCGGCGCCGCTGACGGCCTTGATATACCCCGCCACCTGGCGGCACGCGTCCCCAGCCACGTTGGCCGTGCCGGGAGGGCGCTTGCCTGCGTTGGAGCCCACCAGTTGTTTTTGCACAGGCGAGGGTGCCGTGCTGCTCACAGCTATGCGGGGGCATGCCAGCACACAGCGGTGTGGGTCCGTCCATGTTCTTGCAGCCTCCTGACGTACTGCCTGGAGGCTTGCGCCGCCCTGGCGCCGCTCTGGCAGAATGCATGGGCCTTGCCCATGTTTGCAAGACACGCCGCCGTCAGCAGGCGCCAGGCAGACGGCCGCGCGCGGCGGGGAGGGGCGCGCGCGCAGGGCGCCGGGCGCGCACCGGCTGGTTGAGCTTGAGGTCAGCCAGGCTGAGGTGCTCGGGCGCGGGGTCGCCGCCGGGGTCTGCAGCTCTGCCCTCCCACTCGCCGCCGCGCGACGCGCGCAGCGACACGCGCAGCGCGCGCGCCCCCGCGGCCTCGGCCCCGCTCGCGCCCGTCGCCGCAGGCCCCGGCTTCGCTTCCTGCGCGGCGCCGCCGCCGGGCGGCGCCGTGCCGCCGGCCGGCCCGAGCACGCGGCAGCGCACGTAGCGCCCCGGCGCCAGGCCCGCCAGCGCGTCGGGCGCGAGGGTGTCGTGCAGGTCGGCCAGCGACGCGCGCCCGAACGCGCGGTGGCCCAGCTGCACGGTGACACCGTTGCCTGGCGCGCGCACGCCGCAGCGCGTCGCTGCCCGTGCAACCCGAGATGCCGGGCTGCACCAGAGCGGGCACGGCCAGCATGGCAGGATGTCGGCGGGGCAGGCGGAGTGCGCGCATGCTTTCTGAGACCACTGCTGGTTCACATGCGCAGGTTGCGAAGACACGTGACCGAGCCCTGCGCTGCGCAAGCCGTGGCAGGCGACGCATGCGCACATGGGGCCTCAGGCGCCCTGCCATGGCCCAGCAGAGAGAGCATGTGCCAGGCCGACCTTGTGAAGCAAGGGCTCAAGTGATGTGAGGGTGCCTTGGGGCGTGTTGGGAGTCCGCCTGCGCGCAACCACCCTAACTTTAGCAAGCAGCGGCACGCACCCGACACCTGCGTGACCAGGCCGCACAGCAGCGCGCCGGGCGCGGGCGGCGCGCCCGCGGGCGGCGCGCCCGCGGCCGGCGCGGCCGCATCGCCGGCGCCGCGCAGCATCAGGTCGATCGTGGGCCGCTTGCCCTGGACAACCTGCGCGCGCGCGGCCTCATCTGTGCACGGCGCTGCTTTTGTGTTGTGCATCTGCGGCGCCACGTGTGCGACGGAAGCACGCCCAAGTCGTAAAGCAGAGCATGCACTTGATGTGCACCTGCTCTCGTGCAGCTTAGAGCAGGCAACCTGGCGCTCGCTGCGGTTGAACGCGTCAGCAGCGGACAGAGCGCGGCCTTCGGATTTCAACGCATGCATGCGCGGCAGCCGGGCGCACCTGCAGGACGCGGCAGCGCAGCGGGCGGCCAAGCGGGAAGTGCGCGGGCAGGTCGCGCAGCGCCGTCAGGTCGGCCGCCGCGTCGAGCGCGTGCGCGCGCCCGCGCAGAGACGCGCTGAGCGCCAGCCACACTGCATCCGCCTCCACCGCCGCCACCCACCTGGCGCGCGCACCGCTTTTTTCCCCCTTTTTTTTGTAAAATTTGCGCGAGGTCGCCGCCTCCGCAGCGCCCCTTGCCGGCGACATGCACAGAGCAGAGGATTGCCGCTCGAAAATTGTGAGCCCCTGCCCTTCCCATGCTCAAAAGGAGGCAGCTTCATGGCAAGGCATCAGGGGTTTCTCAGGCGCCTCAGCTGCGGTGCGCGGGAGAAGCCCGCGTCGGTGCGCCGGTGAGGCCCGAGCATGCCTGGGCGGTTCGGCGGGCCCATGGCCGAGAACGTGTCAAGACCCATGGGCGAAAGGCGCGCACGGAGCGCCCGCCCGCACCCGGTGAGCGTCAGCCCGGGCTCAAGGGACTCGCGCGCGAGCCTGGGCGCGGTCAGCTTGGCGCCGGCCGCCGCGGCAGCCAGGACGCTCGGGCGCGCGCTCAGCTCCAGCAGGCTATGCTGCCGCGCCTGGCCCCCGCGGGCGCCCCGGTCCACTTAGTTGACAGGCGCGAGGGGGCCCAGGTAGTGGGCGGCCATGTGTGCCGCGCTGGCGGTCGGAGGTCTGCTGGACGCTGCAGCCTCGATGGCGCTCTTTACAATACGCTCCGCTGTAGAGCTCGAGCGGGTTGGGGGGTTGACAGCCCCTGAACTGCCAGCATTTGCCTGCCACATGGTTGCCCCGCGCACGGCAGGAGCGCAGCAAGTGCGGTGCGCGCACCACGCGCGAGCTGCCCGGCTCCAGCACCACGGCGTGCACGGCCGCATGCAGCGGGTAGCGCTCCAGCGGGCTGCCGCCGCCCTCGCCCGGCTCATCCTCGACCTCCGACACGTGCAGCCGCCCGCGCGCGCCTGCGCGTGCGCGGCCCGCCTCAGCAGCACCCCGGCCGTGCCGCTGCCGTCGCCATGTGCGCACACGCGCGTGGGGCCGGGAGCCAGGCTAACATCGTCAGGGTCCCTCGCTCTGGGCATGAGCATGCCATTGCACACACACCTGATATCGTCAGGAACCCTGACAACTGGAGGTGTGTGTGCAATGGCATGCGCATGCCCAGATCGAGCGACGTCTGGCTTGCGCACGCCCCGTCTGTGCCGCACCATCGCTGACCATCGCACCATCGCATCGGTACACTGCTGCAGTGGCGGGAGAACATCCTGTGCTGGATGTTGGCGGGGGATAGGAGAGTTGGAGAAAAGTGGCTTTCTCTGGATCTGTGACGCACCGTTCGCCAGAGTGGCGACGATGTAGAGGGGGTGCACGGACGTCACTGTTCCGTCCACTACACGCCCAGGCGTCGCCCTGCGCAGCTTCTTGCCGCCGTCTGCCGCTGCGCTGGGCGCCGCGGGGATGTGGAGAATCAGCCGCCCCCCTGCGCGGCCCATCCCGAGCGCTTGACATGGGAAGTCTGCATCTGGACATCAGGGATATGTGCAATGGAAAGTCATATCAGCACTTGGACGCGCTATTGCCAATGTCCTAAGTAACACACGCACCAAGCTGGCTTGAGACGAGGACTCCGACATGCGGCGGATGCAGAAGCGCTCAGCGATAGCGCCTGGGACCCTAACATAGCCCCGGTCGCACCTGTCTCCGGCCCGGGCAGCGCCGCGACCACGGCCGCCAGCGCCTGGCCCGGGGCGGCGCGCGCGTGCGCGCCCGCCGCGGCCGCGTTGCAGTCGGCGGCGGCCGCATAGCCGAGCGCGCCGCCGTGCTGCGGCAGCGACAGCACCGCGTACTCGTCCTTGGCGAGCTCCACACGCGCTGCCATGCGCGCGCCCACCTGCAGGATAGGGTTAGGGTTAGAATCGTACCCCTATGCTCGAGCGTGGGATGTTGATGAGCACGCTTCTGGGGCTTGACAAGCTCCATGCGCGCCAAAGCAACCCCGCGCACCGCTCCCAGTACCTATGCAGCCGTGCAGGCCGCGCGGCGGCTCACACCCAGCATGCGTGGCAGGGCTGCAGGCATGCGCGCTCTCTGCCCCCGGCCCGCACCGCCATCTCGGCGGCCGCCTGCCTCGCAGCGGCCGCCTCGCCGCCGGCCAGGCGCGGCAGCAACGTCAGGTCGACGATGCCGTCGCGCTTGTTGACGTCCAGCACACGCCCCCGCACCGGCGCGCCCGGCTCCGTGCCGCCCTCGGCCTGCCGGCCGGCGGCCCCCGCCTCCCCGTCACGCTGCCGCACAGCCGGTGCACGACGCCCCGCCCTGTCTCTGGCGCCTGTTCAGGCGTGCCCTCACGCCCGCCACGCGCTGTCATGCCCGCCCCGGCAGCGGCCTCTGCCTGCCTGGGCTCTCTCGGATGCTTCTAATCAGATCAGATAATCAGAATCAGAAAGCGGCCGCTCCCGCCCGCTGCGTCTGGCAAGCGCGCGTCCCGCGCAGCGCGCAGGGCCCCAGCAGGGTCTGCAGCAGCAGGGTATCCTAACCCTCTAAAAACCCTATCCCGACCGCGCGCCTGCCCCGGGGACACCAGCGCGACCACGTCCGGGTGGCCGTCCAGGTCGCAGAGCACGCCGTAGTCGCGCACGTCGTGCACCGCGCCGGCCACCAGGCCGCCGAGCGGCAGCGCGCCCCAGTCGACAGCCGCGCCGCCCTCCGCGCCCTCCGCGCCCTCCTTCGCAGCCCTGCGCGGCCGCCAGGCGCCGTCAGCCTCCGCGTCGCTGCCTGTCAGCGCGACCTCGCTCGCCCCAGACTGCATCCCTGCTTGAGGTCACTGAGCCGGCGCACGATGAGCACGAGACCCCTGAGACCGCCGCTGATCGCTTGTTCCGCGCCTTGTACCTTGCATGCATACCCATGCAAGCGTGAGTCAGGTTTATGCATCTGGTCCGTCGTCCTTACCACGACCGCCAAGAAGGCCTGACAGGTACGGTGAGAAGCCATGCTCGCGCACGTGCCAAGGCAGGGGTGCAACACGAGCGCGGTACATGCTTGCGCTCACCGCAGGCCCTCAGCAAACTCCAGGTCGCGGAAGAGCGACGCCAGGTAGGCGCCGTCGGCGGCCGTGACCAGCGAGGGCTTGAGCGACAGCGCGAAGCGCCCGCGCGGCGCGTCCAGCGCCGCGACCGCCGCGCGCACGCTCTGCCCCTCTGCAAAGTGCCGTCGCGGGTCGCTCACGAACGTGTCCGCCAGCTGCGCCAGCCCTGCGCGCCCGCCGCACCAGGTCGCTCCCGTTGTGCCCGCGGCGTGCCGGTGGAGCACAGCGGCAGCGCGCGGCGCCGGCCGCTGCGGCCGCCGTGACATGGGCCGCGGCGGAGCCCGACAGATAGCACGACCCGCGCGCGTGTGCCCACCACTGCACCCCCGCCGAGCGCCTTCTCGGTAAAGTCCATGGTGGTGTCACCAACGACCGGTCACAGGGTTGCTTGCTGGGCATGGCGCGCGCGGCGCGCAGGCCCGCGGCGGCGCGGCGCGGGCCGCACCCGCGCGGCCGGTGAGGCCGCCCAGAAAGCGCACGAACACGGCGTCGGGCGTGACGCTGGCCACGTAGCCGGGCGCGACCAGGCCCGGCGCTATGTCCGCCAGGGCGCGCGGCAGGCCGCCCGCCGCGCCCAGCAGCGACGCCTTGCGGCTCAGGCGCACCAGGCCCACGCGCTCCAGGCGCTCCAGCACGAGCAGCGGGCCCAGCGGCGCGCCGGCCTGCGGCAGCGCAGGGTTAGGGTAGGGTAGGGTTACCAGCGCACCGGCACGGCGCCCTGGCCGCAGGCCCTGCGGGCTGAGCCGAAGCGGGGAACCCGCCCGGTGCGGGCGGCTGCGCCAGCGCTGCGCTGGACGCCCTGGCGCGCAGCAGCCGCTGATCGAGCCGCGGCCAGGCCCACGCACTCCTTGCCCCTTCTGTTTCTAACGTGTCGACCTCGCCGGTACCACAGGCATGACAAGGAAGCTTGCAGGGCCTTCTGCTCAGCCCCAAGACATGCCCTGCGACCGACAGAGCGCTGCATGACGGCTCATCGAGATAAGGCGAGAAAGGCGTTGAGCGCTTGCTCAAGCACTGCAGACGCTCCTCAAAGCGCTCTGCGGCGCGCCGTGGCGATGGGCACGCGCCCCGGCAAGCCGGCCGCACCCAGGCAGTGCGTGCAGCCTGTCACCGCAGCACGTGCCCGCTTGGCGCTGGCGGCGCACCGTCACGCAGGCGCGCAGCGCGGCGACCGCCGCCGGGTGGTCGGCCAGGTGTGCCGCGTCCAGCTTGCCCAGCACGGCCGCGCCGCCGCCGCCGCCGCGCACCTCCACCAGCGCCTCGGCCATCAGCGCCTCGCCCTCCTCGCCCTCGGCCCTACCCTGCCCGCCCCGCGCGCCCGCACACATGTACACAGGGTGACCACACACTGCGCGCTGCCGCCGCCTGTCCTGTCGGACTCGCCGCGCGCCGCCGCGCTCCTTCTGCCGACCTCATCGCTCGCGCCAGCATCAATAGGTTTAGGGGTAGGATTAGCTGAGGCCGCAGGCACACCTCCGCGCCCGCCTGCGCGAGCGTGACGGAGCGCACGACGCCCTCCACCACGTCGCCCGGCTGCAGGCCGGCCAGCGCGTCGCCGCCGGCGGGCGCGCCGGCGCCGCCGGCCGGCGCGGCCGCGCCCGGCACCAGGCTCAAGCGCAGGCGCCGCGCGTCGGCGTCCGCCGTGAGCACCGTCGCCTTGACCACCTGGGCGCCGCGGGCGGCGCCTGTGTCAGCCTGGCAGGCGCCCCGGAGGCACTCACAGCAGGCAGACGCACCGCTTGCATAATCTGCGCACGCCCACAGGTGCCAGAGCGCCCCGCGCAGCGGGCAGAGAGCTGATGCATTCATCGCGGCACCCCTTCTGCTCGTGTTCAGGGCGCCTATGTTGCGTCTGGGGCGCCCATGCGGACGGCCACTTCTGGGCTCGAAGAGAGCTGTGCCGTGCAAAGTGTTTTTGCAAGGCACAGCTCTATTTTCTGCACATCATTGCACACGCAGCTGCGCAGGGCACACGCCTGCCCGAACTTGAAGCTCGCGGCCGGCTGCTGCCCCGCGCGCAGGCCGAGCTCGGACACGGGCGCCAGCCCGCGCAGCTCGCCGCAGAAGCCGACAAACACGCCGTAGTCCTGCACGCCCGTGACGTAGCCGTGCGCGCGCGTGCCCGGTTGCGCCTCCTGCGCCGCGCGCCCAGGTTGGTGTCAGGGTATGAAGCGCACCGCCACTCGGTTCTCCAGGGAGTTTTGGCTCGGGGGCAGGCACGCCAAGCTCGCAGCGGGCTCCGCATGGCAGGCATGTCCTGCGCGCCCGTTCAGCGCCCGGACGTTCGCCCGGCTGGCAGCCCCTGCGTCACAGGCTGGGCTGCGCACACCAAGGCACGAAACGCCCACACCAAACAACAGGGAACTGTTCTCAGCCACGGCGCAACTCCGTGCAGCTCGCGGCACAAAGGCATAACGAGCTATGTCCTGTGCGCCCTTAAGGGACTGCCTTTCCATCACATGCGCCAGCATCTCTGGCCTCCAAAGTGATGACGGAAAAGGGCAGCAGCGTGGTGCCTTCCGCGCAGTGGGGTGCCCGCAAGGCCCTGCAAAGTGCTACTCACACTTTGACTGACCACGCTGTCACACCGGGCGCAATGTGCCCTGCCCTGCAGCACACGCTTCACTGCTTGCGCGGGCTGTGCTGTCTTATTCCGCGAGTTCCGTGACTTGGTCACACCCACCCCCCCCCCCCCCCCCCTCCCCCCAAAACCACAACCCCGCACCTCCCAGCTGGTGAAGGGCGGCAGCTTGCCGCCCACGAGCGCCGTCTTCAGCGTCAGCGTGATGCGCCGCGCGCCTGCGTCCGCGGCCAGCACGCGCGCGGCCACTGGCTGCCCCACCTTGAACCGCGACCGCGCGACCGCGGTGCCCAGGTCCGTCAGGTGCTCCTGCGGGACCAGGCCCCTGCCGCGCCAGGGCCGCGCAACTTTTGTCAGACCCTGGGCGAGCGCGCCTACAGAATCCCATCCCAACATGCACACAGGGCTCAAAACCCTTTTCCAGCACACACTGGGCGCAAATGCAGGATGCAACACTGCACCGAACTCCTGCATCCGCTGCGCACTGGTAGCCGCTCGCCAGAGGCGCACGACCGACCGCCGCACTTGCACCAAGTGCACAAGGGAAGCACCGCCCCGAGCGGCTCATGGGGCCGCGGGGGCGCGCTTGACGGAGGGCGTGATGGCGACAAAGACGCCGTAGTCCTCGACCGACGCGACGGTGCCCTTCACGACAGCGCCCGGCCGCACGTCGGCGTACGAGGCCACCCCCTGCTCCACCACGCTCGGCTTGAGGCTGAGCGCGGCCAGCGCGTCCATCGGCCGGGCGCCCACCACGCGCGCGCGCACCGCCTGGCCCGGCTTGAACGCCTGCGCGGGGAGGTGCGCGTTTGTCAGGGTGGGTCAAGGGCACATTAGGGTTAGGCACGCTGCTCTTGGTAGGTGTCCGCACCGCCTGGCCCGGCTTGAACGCCTGCGCAAGGGGGCGCGCGCGCTGTCAGGGTGGGCCAGGGGTTAGCTTCAGGTATGCTGCTCTTGTGACGAGCGCACACCGCCTGGCCCGGCTTGAACGCCTGCGCGCTGGGGGCCGCTGTTGTCAGGGTGGGCCGGGGGCCAGATTTGACATGTTACTTTTGGTATGTGCCCGTCCTTCCTAACTTGGCTGATTGCAGCTTGATTACCTGCGCGAGGGGGAGCGGGGGATGTCAGGGTCTCTGTAAGCACACGGCAACCAACGCCGGCATGCTCCTCTCACTTTGGCATACCAGGTCGCACGCTGCCCATCACGGAGTGAGCAATTTCCACCAGAAAAGAGACACGTGCTCTGAGTGCATGCGCTGACACAAGCCACGATGATTTAGGCTCTCGAGCCCTGAGCGCAACCCGTTGCGGCCCGGCGCGCCTTGTCAAGCCGCTCCACGCGCGTGTCGGCCACGTTGGAGATGTGGGCGTAGCCTGTCGCGGCTGCTCCGCCTCCGCCGCCGCCGCCGCCGCCGCTGGCAGCGCCGGCGCCGCCCGCCGCCGCGACCGCCGCGCGCTTGGCGGCGCGGGCGGCCTTCTTGCGCCCGCCGCGCCGCTTGTCGCCCTTCTCTCGGAGCAGGGGCGCGGGCGCGGGCTCTGCGGGCTCGTCCTCGTCGGCGGTGCGGGCGGCGGGGTCTGCAGGGTCAGGGTCGGCGGGCGCCTGCGCTCGCAGCTCCACCAGCAGCCCCAGCCCGGGGTCGACGCGCTGGACGGTGGCCGCCTGCGCGCGCCCGCACACGCCGAGTCACGCGGGCCGCACGAACGGTGCGCCCGGCCGGCCGCGCGCCGCATGTGCGCACATGCAGGATGTGGCCGGCTGGTGCTGCAGTGCGGGCAGGCCAGGGCTACCACTCGCGGCAACGCCCCTGAGAGGGGCATCCAGGCACACATTTAGCTACCCCACCATACCATACCCTACCCCTACCCCTGTAACGCGAGTCGAGCCCAAGCCGGGCGCGCGCCTCGTACACGGTGCCCACTGGCGGCAGCGCCACCGCGCGCGCGTCGGCGGCCAGCAGGTGCGGGAGCAGCGACAGTCCCACACGCTTGGAGGCGGGGTCGACGAAGAGGATGCGCGCGCGCACGCGCTGGCCCTCGCTGAACGCGGCGCGCTCCCCCGCCGCGCCCGCGCCCGCCGCGCCCGCGCCCTGCACGGCCGCGCATCGCAAGCCTGCCTTCGCTGCGTGACACCCGTTGCGGCGCGCACACGACGCGGTTCCAATGCAGGCGCGGCCGGCCGCTCGGGGCCGCTGCAGACGCACTCACCCTCAGACCGCGCTCGCATGGCTGGACGCCATGAAGTGGGCGCCGAGCATGGCGGCCTGCGCTGCAGGGGCAGCCAATGGTGCCTAGAAACATCGCGCACAGCGCGCGACGGGCGCAGAGACAGGGTAGGGTCAGGCGGCGCCGCGGCGCACCGCGTGCATGTGGAAGCCGTCGACGGTGCCGTTGAAGAAGGTCAGGAAGGACACGAGCAGCCCGTCCGACAGCACGCTCCGGACCTTGGCATTCACCAGCATGCCTGCGCGCGCCGCGCGCCGTGAGGCCCGATCGCCGCTGGACTATTGAGTCTGAGAGCGCTCACATTGGTGCCTGGCCTGCGGGTCAGGCCGCACCCTGGGCACGGTGCGCATGTGGCACCACGCATGGCATGACGTTCGAGCAAGTGCAAGCCCATCCTGTCCTGCAAGGTGCCTGCAAACTCCCAACCCTCTCCCTAACCCCACCCTTACAGCCAGGGAGGACAGCGACCGGCAACTGCCAGCCGGGCCAGCGGCTGAGCAGCGTACGCCTGAGACACAACCGCCCGCGCAGCAATCTGCCTCACCTCATGGGCCCCTGTCGAACGCCACCCACAGCCGACGCGGTGCAAGCGGGGCCCAAGGTACCTGGCGCCGCAACTTGCCCCCCGCGTGCGCTGCCCCATGCCCCGCACACCCGCGTCATGCACGCCGGCGCCCGGGCGCGCGCACCCGGGGCCAGCGCGCCCAGCGTCAGGCCGTCCCACTCGCGCGCGACCGCGGCCGCAGCCGCGCGCGCGTCCGCGCTGACGTGCACCATGCGCCGGTCGCGCGCCGCCGTGACCACCACCTCCAGCAGCGCGCCCGGCCGCGGCGCCGCGCCGGGCGCGCCCACAGCCTTGGCGTAGTTGCTGCGCTCCAGGAAGGCCGTGGCGCCCTGCGCGCGCGCGCGCGCGTTCAAGGCCTGCGCTCCGCACCGGGCGCGGCCTCGGCACAGCTGCTACGTGCTTGCCGTGAGCGCCAGGCCAGCGCCGTCACCCTTGTCACACTGCATCGGGACGCGCCGTCGCCGCACCCCGCGGCGCAGCAACCGGCCGTGAAACCCCCGCTCGGTTGGACAACGCCTGAGCTGCAGCCCACAACGCCCTCTGCAGTTAGGGTATGCTTGCACAGAGCGCTGGCCACACAAATGACATGCCAGCCGGGTCGGCACGTTAGCACCAGCCCAAGCGTGGCCAGCCCGCCCCGTAGCCCCCTGATGCTGGCCGCGCCAGCGCTGCAAGACACGTCCCCCTCGAGCGTGCACGAACCCTACCCCGTTTGCAGACAGCTCGCCCGCGGCCGCTCCCGCTCCCGGGGCCGCGAGCGCCACGCCGCCCGGCCCCGGCTGCGACAAGTGTCAGGCATTGAGGTAGGGTATAGGGCAACCCGCGCGCAGGCAGCGCCGCACCGGGATGCCCAGCGTGAGCGTGAAGCCGTGGTCCTCCACGCTGCGCACGCAGGCCGGCAGCGCGCGGCCCGGCGCCAGCGCCTCTGGCCCCAGGCCCGCCGCGGCGCGCGCCACGTGCAGCGACAGTGCGATGCGCCGCCCGCGACGCGGCGCCTCGCCCTCGCCGCCTGCGCGTGTGGCGGGCCCTGGACATGCAGCTTGCGATATGCAGCTTGCGATGCAGGACCCTACCCAAGTGCACATGGACACGGGATGGGCCATGCAGCGCAACTCCACCTGACAAGTGAAAGCTGCCAGCTGCGTCAAGGCGCTAGGCTGTCATCTTCAGGCACCACATCGGCGTCGCGCCCTGGGCCGCAGCTGCACCCAGAACGCAGATGGCAATGACGGCAACTCAATTGCAGCTCCCAGACGCGCGCCAGTGGCCGGGCGCACCTTCGGATCCGCCCTGCTTCCCGATGACGGTGCAGCGCACCAGCTGCCCCACGCTGAACAGCTCCGCGAGGGCCGGCACCGCAGCCGCGGCCGCGGCCGCCGCGCGCCCGGCCGCCGTCGCGGGCCCGGCCGCCGCCGCGGCCGCGGCGGCTGCGGCCGCCTCCGCCTTGACGACGAGCTCTGCCAGGACGTCCGATGCCTGCCGCCGCTCAGGGGTGTGGGTCCGGTGGCGGGTCTGTGCCAATCAGGGTGAGCGCACAGATGCTCTCCATTCACAAGCGGCCCCTCCCGCATCTCACGAGAGTGCGAGCGTGACGGCACAAGCGCGCACAACGTGCAGCTGTGAATCGAAGCACCGCGGGCGGCCCCGCACGCATCTCTAAGCAGAGGTAATGTCCAGCCCCGGCAGCGGCGCCGGCCGGGCCGCGGGCGGCACCTCCGCCAGGGCGACGTGCCCGCGCAGGCCGTGCGGCAGGCTGACCACCAGCTCGCGCGCGCCCACCTCGGCCACGGCGCCCCACACACGCGCGCCCTCGCCCAGGGTCTGCCGCAGCGGCGGGCACCGCTTCAGTCACAGTGCGCATCGCCTGCTTGCTCAAGGTGTACCCCGCGCGCAGGCTTGATAAGGTCAGCCTGCTTTCACCCCACGCCATCTCCCGCTCTATCGACACGCCGACTCAGGGACGGTTTCCGGGGGTATGCAAGGCAACGCCAACCAAGACACTTCAAGGACTTTGCCAGATAGCAGGCCGAACCAAAGCTCTTGAGGGATTGCTGGGCAGACCTCCTCGCGCCTTTCAGCACGGCGGTGTTCAACGTGATACTAAATCCTCGAATTTGCGCTCAAACGCCTGGTGCGGAGCGCATCCCCGCCTCGGCCCGCCACAGAAGGCCGGGCCTGCCACCCCGCTCCGATCGAGCGCAGCCCCGCGGCGCGCCTTGAACTTGAGCAGCTCCACAAACTTGGGCAGGCGGCCGCTGCCCGCCTCCCGCCCGAAGAAGACGTCCTCCTCGGCGCCCTCAGGCGCCTGCGCGCGGCCGCACACCCGCGCACTGCGTTTGAGTCTTTGCACACACGCGCTTTGCTCATTCTGCCGATCACTCATTTCTGCCGAAGAAGACGTCCTCCTCGGCGCCCTCCGGCGCCTGCGCGCGGCCGCACACCCGCACCGCGCGTATCAGCGCTGCACACGCGCGCTTGCACTCATCTCTACCCAAAAAAGAGTTAAACCTCGGCAGCCTCAGGCGCCTGCGCGCGGCCGCACACCAGCGCACTGCGTTAACAGTGTTCCATGTGCGCGCTTGCGCTCGCCGCGCACAGCGGCGCGCGCGCGAGCCACTGGCAGCCGCCAGCACTGATGCGCGGGTGCTTATGGGCAAGCATCGGCCGACCGCGGCTTGCTGCAGCCGCTGCCTGAACATGCACGTATTCATAGAGTGTGCAAGCAGTGCAAGCCGGCGCCCCGTTGCACTGCGAGCAGCAGGCACTGGCAAGCATGGCTACGCCCTGCCAGTCTATCTAATAGCCACGCCTTCTGCTAGGCTTGAAGCGAAGTATCTGCAGCAGTGGTTGATAACATGCTGCCGGCAGCAGACTTGCGCTGACCATGGATTACTGCCGGGGCTTGCTTGCCAAGCATGCCGCTGCAGCCTGCTTCCCTGCGTTCACAACCTGCCGAACGCGGCGCTTGCCCAGCCACGGAGCAGGAGTTGTGCGGCCGCCGCCCCGTGCGCCGCCTGCCAAGACCGCGTACCCCTTGCCACTCTTGCCCCTCTTACCTTGGTACTTCTCGGCCTTACGTCTGACGTTGCTGAGTTTATGTGCTGCGCCGACACAGCATTCAATGCAGAACTTGCACGGGCCGCCACAAATGCCGGTTGCCAAGTTAACCACGCTAAGTGCATAGTTCATCCTTGTTCTTACTCACGTCCTTCAATACAAGGCCTGCCTGACAGTCGCCCTCGCACCGGGTCTGCCTTCTTGCGGCGCTTGCGCGGGCCGCCGCCCTGGTCGCCGCCCGCGAAAAAGTCGCGCGTGGCGTCGGCCTCCGCCTCCTCGCGCAGCCGCCGGCGGTCCAGCGCGCTCAGGCCGCCGCCTCCGCCGCGCGGGAAGTCCTCCTCGGCGGCCGCGCCATTGGCCGCGGCCGCGGCGCCGGCGGGGCCGCCTTGCGCGCCCATGGCCTGCAGGGCGTGGACGGGAGCGCGATGCGGCAAGCAAGCGAGCTGGCTGGTGGGCGTGTTGACCCCGCTTCAAGCCGCAGCAGCAGGCACTTTCCTGCAGCATCACATCAGGTTATTGGGGGGGCAGCAACCCTGCACGTGCGCACATACTAAGGTGCTTTGTTAAAGGTCCCCGTGACAAAAACACCGCCTCGATTCACGCCCATTGTCCGTCCTTCTGTGCGCGTAGTGAGCCGCTAGGCTGCCTGCAGGCGAGGCATAGCACTAGCAGCCAGGGCAGCAGCCGGACGGGAGCATATACTCTGTCGCCGGCGCGGCGCTTGTGGGGGCGGGCGTGAGGGCGCGGGGCCGCCAGGAGCGCCACGGGGGACAGCGTGGGCGCCCCTGGAGGCCGGGGCAGCCTGCGGCGGGGCCGTATGGCGGCGGGGCACATGCGTTCTACCTGGCCGGGAGCGGCAAGCCTACTATTGGTGGCGGCTGCGCTGGTAGCTCGCGCCGCAGCAGCTGCGCCGCAGGGCATAGAGTACAAGTGCGGCCCCGGGCGTGCCGAGGGGTCCTCCAACGCAACGCGCTTGACGTGCACTTGCCTGAGCGTTGACGGTTGGGCCACATTTGCTGGGCCGGCGGGCGCACACGTGCGCTAAACCCAACGCCGCTGGGGCTGTCACGTGAGTTGCGCAGCGATCCAACGCGGGGGTCTGTCGGATGCTGCAATGCCTCATACGGCCAGCATCTGCCGCGCCGATGCGCGCCCTCGCAGCGGGTCTGCTCTGGCAGAATGCAGCAGCGTGCTATGAACGGCACGGTGTCCTACAGCGCGCCTGTTGTAACGTTGCTCATGAAGCCACCTTCCGGTCGGGCGCGCGCGGGGAGACTTGACTGAGGAGGTTGCACGCTGCACTGCGTGGCAGCGCAGCGCCGGCGGGTGCAGGGGGCGCTGAGCCTGAAACTTCCTAACGCGCAGTTGGCGAGAACGGGTCTGCCTGCGTGCAGCGCGCGCGCAGCAGCAGGCCTGTGCGGTCCTGGCACCAGCGCCTGCAAGGGCTTGGGATGCCAGGGCAGGCGTACAGGCCGCAGGGAGTGCAGATTTTCAGGTTGCGTTTGTGCGGAGGGGCGACTTTCTTGTGACACCTGCATGGGGCAGCGTGGCTCGCGTTTGCGCAGGAAATGCTGTCTGTTAAGCCTGTTCCTGTGGGGCGTGCGGCAGGTGGGTGTATCGGACGCCTGGCAGCATCCTGGACCCCACCGCGGTCGACATGGGCAAGGGCTCCACGAATGGCACTGTGGACAGCGCGCTGAGCGCCGTGGCGCCGGACTATACGCCGCAGCTGCGCTATGCGCACGGCTCCACACTCGCCATTCTGCCAAACGGCTTGCTCGCGGCAGCCTTCCAGGCGCGCATCACGCGCTTTGCTGGGCTCTAATGTCGCCGCTTCGCGCCTGTCTCTCCAGCGCAAGGCGTGCTGGCGAGTTTTTCGCCCCAAGGCATGGCGTTAGGCCACTGGCTTTTTGCCCCCATCAGAGACAATTGTTGATGCCCTAGGCAGGACTGCAACCAGGTGCAGCATCTGAACCTCCTGCCTGCTGTTGGGGCGCTTTTCTGTGCGCCCGGCTGCTCTTTGTCTGCGCATGAGTCATTGCCACGCTTGCTATCTCCGTGTACGAGCCATTATGGCGACGCGCCTGCCAGTATGTGACCACGAGAGACGGTGTCCGCTGCGCGCAGGCGACGCCGGCGCCGAAGTACTGGGAGGGCGCGGACAGCATGGGCCTGTACTGGGCGCTGTCCAACGACAGCGGTCTGACCTGGGGGCCCACGCTGCTGCTGCAGCCGCCCATCGACAACCTGCCGCTCTGGGGCCCCATGCTGTTTGCGCAGGCTCGCCCCGACCGGGGCTGCTGCGCAGACTCTGGGGCGTCTGCTCACACTGCTGCTCTGGCGTCACTGCAGTTTGCATGCATAGGCTGGTAGAGCCTGTCGGGTCCGGTCGAGGCCGTATGACTGCACCCCGCACCTTCGTCTCCTCTGCCGCCCGGTGCAAGTCCGCAGCACTGTCGCTACAGCAATGCTCTGCGGAGCTAGCAGACCTTTGCCTGGCCGCAAGTTAATGGTGACTTCAGCTCAAACGCAGGGGAGAGGCCTGGGCACAGGACGCCGGCATGATGAGGGCCGGGGCTGACAGCGCCGCGCTCGCGTGCGCGCAGAACGGGACGACGTTCCTGGTGTTTTCCGGGCCGACGCCCGACCAGTGCAAATACAAGACCGAAGTGGGCACGCTGTGGGCGCCCGGCGGCAGCTACCTGATCATGGAGTCGCCTGACTCCGGCGCGACATGGTCCAAGCCGCGGGTGCGCTACCCCGCAGCACGAGTGGAGGCTGCCGGCTGGGGGCAAGCGCTGCGCGGCACCCTGTGTCTGGGTTCACAAGCTTCTCCGCTGGTTCGAGCGCGGAAAGCTCTGCCCCGTTGCGCCTACGACCGTGCGCGGCAAAGTTTGCGGCCACTGGCCCCGGTATATGACGAGCGTCGCTGTGTGCTTTGCTGTTGCTTTCCTTTCCTCTTATCTACGACAGCAGGCACCTCGCTGCGTCACTCACTGCAGCATTGTCGGCCGCGTGTCGAAGCAGCGGTAGCTGCACGCACCCCTGCTCACGCTAGGTGCATCTTTTATTGTGTGAGAGTTCTCACTCGATATACTCTATGCGCCAGGATGTGCTGCCCTGGAGCGCGGAGGGCGGCATCGCAAAGATGGACAGCAACAAGCCGGCCATCACCGCCGGCGGTGACTGGCTCATGGCGTTCTGGCGCGAGCAGGGCGGCTCGGCCGCCTGCGAGCGCAATCCCGAGATGCACGGCGTGCCCGGCGTGCTCCTGTCCTCTGACCAGGCGCGCCCGCAGGCCATGCCGGGCTGCATGCCTGTGAGGCGTCGAGGTCGCTGCATGCTGGTCGAGCTTGCATGTTGTCCACGCTCCTGCGGACACACTCTTGAGATGTCCTAGTGTGCTGGGACCCGCCCAATGTATGTGCAGGACAAGGCATGGACGGCGGCCGGCGGGCCCGCACACATGGTCAGGTGGACGGGGTAGGATAGTACCGGGGCATAACACGCCCGCATCTGTAATAAGCGCTGGCGATAGCGGTGGGCTAAGCTGGGGCCCGCCTGTGCTCGCGACAGGCAAGACGTGGAAGGTGGCGGGTGTGTCAAGCCCTGGTATCACCCTAGACCTAACCACGGGGCCGCGCGCGCGCGCAGGGCAAGACGTGGAGGGTGGTAGACGTGCCCGCGCGCAGCGACACGTGGCTGATCGAGCCGGCGATCGCGACGTACGACCGCGAGGACGGCGGGCAGGGCGTCGTGCAGCTCTTCCGCTCGCGCATCGGCGTCACGCTGCAGGCCTACAGCAGCGACGGCGGGCACACCTGGGGCCCCGCCGACTTCGCCGCGCTGCCCAACCCCAACAGCCGGGTGCGCGCCCCGCCAGGGCCTTGGCCCGCTGCCGCCGCGCGTCACCTCGGACCACGACAGGCTGGTGCCGCGGCAGCCGCCACGCCCTTTTTGTGGCCGCCCCTGCTGCGGTGCCGGCTCCATCGGGGAGCTTGCCAGCCGTTCTTGATCAGGGCTTTGTGTCACTGCGACAGTGTGCACAGGGCCCCGGCGCGCAGCTTTGCCATTCTACTGGCATGGCCTGCAGTAGTTGGCGCGCCACAAGGACTGCGGCGGTGGCCAGTGGGGCGGCACGCGCAGTGCTGCAAAAGCCAGGCTAATTTTAGGAGCCTCGACGTGCACGCCTGCCCTCTCCAGCCCCCTCAGCCGCTCTGCGGGGCGCGCCCACGCCGCAGGCGCGCCGGCGGACACGGCGCGGCCGCGCCAGCCCACGGCGTCAGGGTTAGTTCCCTACCCTACCCTACATCCCCTACCCCTCACGCCGCTCCGGCGCGCGCAGGTGGACATGGCCAACCTGCCCAACAACACGCTGCTGACCGCCTACAACGACTCGCCCACGCGCCGCACGCCGCTCGCGCTGGCCACGTCAACCAACGGCGGCAAGACCTGGACGCGCGTAGCCGTCGTCGAGGACGCGCCCGACGGCTCCTTCCACTACCCCAACGTGCTGTACCTGCCGCAGAGCGTGCGCGCCCGCTGCCCGGCCTGACCTGGGTGTGGGACAAGCGGGCGGCGGGCAGCAGGCCACTCCAGCGCTTTGCAGAGACGCAGACGCGGGCGTGCATTATTTGTGGATCTGTGCATTTGATGGTGGTGTGTGCCAACCCAGAGTGCTTGCTCTGAAATAAGCATGAAAACGCTTGCATCATATCGTTGAGGGCATGTGGAGACCTGCACAGCGCTTGCGTGTCGACATTTCGACAGCATATCTTGTGCACACCAGGTGCACCGTCACTGGCCCCTTTGCGCTGTCGGGCCGGGCTGATTGCTCGGCAACTGCATACAGGACAAGGTGGCGGTCATCTACTCGGTCGGCTACCCGCCGCGGCTCATCCCAGCGCCCGTGGCGCCCACGCGCATCTCCGAGGTCGCCTCCGCCGCCCGCCGCCAGTCCGGCGTTGGCCTGGTGTCGGCCGTGGCGCAGCGCCTCGCGGCCGCGCCCGCGCCCGCGCCCGCTGCGGCCGCGCAGTTGGGCTCACCGCTGCCGGGGGCGCACGCGCCCGCGCCCGGCGCGCGCGCGAACGCGGCGCCCGGCCGGGCGTCCATCTCCAACCCCTACTCTGTGCTCATCGACGCGCTGCTGCCCAAGGCCGGCGCGGCCACCGCTACCAGCACGTCCGGCCGACGGCGGCTGCAGGCCGCGGACGACGGCTTCAGGGAACCGGGCGCGCGGGCCGGCGCGGCGGCGGGCGCGCCCGCGGCCTCCGGGCCGGGGCGGTCGGCCGCGCTGGACGCGTCGCAAGCGCCGGAGTGGGACGGCGAGGGGCCGCTGCCCGACGGCTGGGTGCTGGAGCCGGACTCGCGCGGCATGCGCGAGCTGGGCGAGCAGCGGCGGCTGCTGGAGGCGCACGCCGCGGCCGTGGCGCGCGGCCGCGGCCTGGGCGAGGTGGCGCGGCGCGCGCTTGCAGCCGCGCTGGTACGCGAGGCGTCGCAGTACGGCCGCGTGTCCTACGTGCGCCCGCCGCCTCGCCCTGCCCCTTTCCGCATCTGCGGGGCCTGCATGCCCGCTCGCCTCGCCCACCAGTCATCCTGCCGCTGCGCAGCGCATGTGTCTTCCCCGTGGCTCATCAGCGGCGTCGGCCTTTTGGCAGGCTGCGCCGAGGAACAGGCGGGAAAGCCAGCTGTAAAGCCAGCTTGTCACTTCCTTGCAAAGACCTGGTCGCGGTGCAGCGCGCTGAAGCTCGAGTGCGCGACACAGGGCATCCGCGTGGCAGTCATGGACCAACAAGAGCTGGTGTCCGGCATGCTGCTGCCTGGCGCGGGCGGCGCGCCGGCGCCGGCGCCCGCACCACAGGTCGCCGCACGCGCGGGCTAGGTCCGACCTGGCCGCTCCTGTGTCGCCTCTTCGGCGCGCGTGGCAGCATTTCGGTGCACGTGGCTTGTGCCTTGAGCCAGGTCTTCGATGGGCGTCAGCTGGCGCCGGGTGTCTGGCGCTCGTGCTGAGGGCACAGTATTGAAGGTCGTAAAAGGGTGTTGGAGCACTGGGACGATGTCTGGGCACTGTTGGGCACTGATATCCTGGGTTGAGCCGATGCGCGTTGAGCAGCATGTGTGTTGCTAGCAGTGGGCTGCAGGTGCTCTGCAGGTCAGCAGCCCGCCTGCTGAAGCTTGATGCTGGCAGCCTGTTGCTACCAGCCAGATTTCTGGGCTGTCGCATGCGGGAGGGGGTGGGACGGGGCAAAGTGCGTTTGGGCAGCCGGGCTGGCTGCGGGCGCTTGGCGCGGCTTGGATGGAGGGAGTTGCGTCCGGATGGACAGGTTTGGTGTGTGGTCGGCTCTGAGCAGCCCTTTGGCCTGTCAGCTTGCATCTTTGCATGGGGGCGCTTGGCCTGCTGCACTGCCTCCCAGCCTGCAGCAGCGCGCGTGCCCCTCCGAGCGGCCCTTTTGCGGCCGAGCAGCGCCGCCCCGGCGCGTGAGCCTGTTCGCAGGGCCTGCCTGGAGTTCGAGAGCGGCGCAGCTGAAGGCTGAAGTCGGATCTGGCAGTGCGCCTGCACGTTGTGCCATCAGGCATCATGGGCTGGGCTGGGGAACGGGGGCCATGCGGCTGTGCGCTGGCGCGCCGCGCCGCGCCGGGCGCCAGCGCAGTCCTTTCCAGGCGCCTCCGCTCGTCTTTTGCTGGCTTGCCACTGACCCACAAGTATTCGAAGCCTGTCCCTGGCTGGGACTTTCAGGCCCAGCGGGCGCGTGTCGTGCGCCAGGTGCGGTTCTGTGCTCATATCCAGTGGCTCGTCAGCGCGAGTCTCTAGCCCTGCATGCCCTGTGGCTGCTGGGCCGCTGGGTGCCGCTGCAGCTGCGCTGTGCGGCGTGCCGCGCCCAGGGCGCGCCGCGTGCGCACCCTTGTGCCGCGGGGGCCCGCGCACAGGATGCGGCGCATGTGCGGTGCCGCTTACAGGGCCCAGGGGCGCTACTAGTAAGTAGACGATGAATGCTGCGTGAATGCGGCCAGCTGCAGCGCCCGAGCCACCATACACGTGGGTCGAGCACGCGGATGGCGCGATATTCAGCCCTAAGTATGCCACTTTTCGGCAGCGTGGCAGTTGGTTGCGCACCTCCTCCGCCCATGATGCGCGGCATGCAGATATCCACACAGGTCCGAAGTCCACAGCAATGAACTGCGTGTGTATAATATGTGGGAGGGCTGGTTAAAGGGGGGACGTATTGGGGGTCTGCACCGCCTCGGGATTGTCTCAGCAGACCTCTGGTGCCATGCGCGTGCGGGTTATGCGCTTAGGGCTTGGGGCCTATGTGAGACGAGTTGACTCAGTGCACGCAGGCGTGTCCGGCGCATGCGCTCGGTGGTCCCGTGTCTGTTGTCGAGCAGTCCTGGTGTTTTCCTTTGATTGGTCGACATAGGCCGGCTCTAGCTGTAAGCAAGCTGTTGCAAGCGTCGGCTGGTGCTGCCCCTTAGGGCATCACCAGTCCATCTGCCATGTGTCTGCTATCAGCCTGGCAGGTGATCCTAGTGCTTCACGACTGCAGTGTTCACCACACGACAGGATGCATGAGTTGTTTGCATCCGTGACTTGCGCCCGTAATTTGCGGTTTTCACGGACGCACCGCAATGCGCCCAGCGCGAGCTCATTGCTCTGCAATATCAACTTCCACCGGAGCTGGCGCGCGAGGAGTGAGGAAGCTTGCCTTGCTGATGGTTGAAGTGTCCAACATGGAACTGCGCTCTGTTGCATGCTCAAGGAAGGAGTGACAGCAAGATGATGCACTGGTGGCGCTGCTGAGCACGCGTGCAGGAGCGGCGAGCGCCGAGCTGGGCCTGCTTGTCACGATGGTGAGCGTGGCGCCCCAGGATCGCGACGGATCATGTGCCCATGCGGTCCTGGTGAAGCGCTCCGCTAAACGCGGGCTCTGCCCTGCAGGGCAAGACGATGCAGAAACTGCAGAAGCTGGACTTTTTCAGGTGCGCTGAGGGGGCCACGGGAGGCTCTGTTCGCTGTGTGAGCTCGCGGCCTCGTGCGGCAGTCACGAGTCCCACGGAGGTGACGGGCACGCGTGTGTGCTGCGCAGGAAGATCCCCACCGACCTCACCGAAGCGACGTTCGCAGGCACTCCCTTGCCCTGTGCACTTGCAAGCGAGGTCCCTGTTGCTGGGGTGCCTCTGCGCCTGTGTATTGCCTCCCGTCCTGCTCCGCTTCAACTGTGCCTGCACACGCCGCGCCCAGGCCTGGGGGCTTTGCGGGCGCTCGCTCCTGACGCTGCAGTGCGCGCAGGCGCCTCCATCAGCCTCGTCGCGGCCGTGAGCATCCTGCTCCTGCTGAGCATGGCGCGCGCCCTGCTGCCCCTGCCCGCCGTAGCGCAGGCGCAGTGAGGTCAGCACTGCGCGTGTGCTACCTATAGGCACGCCGCGTGCGAAGCCTGCGCAGCCTGCCTCCAGGCTGTTGCCGCGGCCGAGCCTGCGCAGCTGCACGCACCGCGCCGCCGGGCCTCGCACATGCCCCGGCAGCTGCCCAGTGAGAAGCTGCGGCTGGCCTTGGGAGCGAGCGAGCAAAGACGCTGGCGCTCTCCATGCCGCGCCCGCAGGCCCAGCAGCGGCGCTCTCCATGCAGCGCCCGCAGGCCCAGCAGCGGCGCTGCAGGGCGGCGCAGCCTGTGCAGCGCCAGGGTGCAAGTGTGCGACAATGCCTGCAAAGGGTGGCTGTAGCGCCGCGCCGCCCCGCGTGCGCCGCAAATGACCACCAGGCCGGGCCGCCCGCGCGCGCGTGCGCAGGAGCTGTAACGCCCCCTGCCTGCGCCCCCGACGGCGCCCAAGCGGCGCCCGCACGCAGCCCCCGGTCGGGCCGCGGGCGCGGAGCCCCGAGAAAGCGGCGCGGCGCGCGCAGGAGCTGTCCAGCTTCCTGCGCGTGCAGACGGCGACGGAGATGGTCGTGGACCGCAGCAGCCAGGGCGACCTGCTGCGCATCAGCTTCAACATCAGCTTCCCGTCGCTGTCGTGCGAGTTTGCGACGCTGGACGTCAGCGACGCGCTCGGCACCAAGCGGCTCAACCTCACGAAGACCATCCGGAAGCTGCCCATCGGCCAGGCGCGGCCCGCGAGCGGTGGAGACCCCGCGCCCGACTCGGGCGGCCGACTCGACTCGGGCGGAGTCTGGAGCATCGAGGGCGTGGGTAGGGTATGGGTCGTAGGGCAGGGCTGGGCTGAGCCGCGCGCTGTGCGCGAGGGCCGCGCGTGGCGCGGCGGCGCGGCGCGGCATGCGCACCGCCTTGCGCCGGCGCGCGGGCGCGCGGCCGGAGCATGGATAGAGCTCGCAGGGCGCCGCGGGGCCCGTGTCGCGCGCCCAGCGACCGCGCGCGCCGCGCAGGACCTGAGCCGCGCGGGCTACTACCAGCACGAGGACATCAGCGCGCTGGACATCCGGTACGACGAGTGGGGCGCGCACAACATGACCGACGCGGAGTACTCGGCGCCCATCACGCACGAGCACTTCAAGGAGACAATGGCGCGCACCGACATCGTGGTGGTCAACTTCTTCGCGCCCTGGTGCCACTGGTGCGCGCGCGGCCGGGCTGCCATAGGGTAGGATACCCTGACCCTGATCACCAGGATGGGGAGGGTTAACCTGACGCTGACCACCCGCTCGCGTGCGAGCGCGCCAGCGCCAGGGCGCCCGGCATCCCGCTCGCAGCGGCGCCCGGCGCCGCCCGCGGCGCTCGGCCGCGGCAGCATGTGCGCAGGCACTCCCTGCACAGGCGTCCGCGCTCGGCGCGCCGGCCGCGGCTGACGCCCGCGCGCGCCGGGCGCCGCCAGGTGCCAGCGGCTGGAGCCGACCTGGGAGAAGGTCGCGCAGGAGGTGCACAGGAAGTACCCCGAGTCCGACGGCCGGCTGCGCTTCGCCAAGGTGCCGCACTGCCCGCTCACGACGGGCCGTGCCCGCGCCCGGCCGCGTGCACACCTGCGGGAGCCTGCGGCGTGCTTGAAGCTGTGCGCGCCCGCGCCTGCTAATTGCTTGACATCCGCACGGCGGGCACGCCCAGGCAGGGCGGGCGCCCGCCGCGCCCCTGCCCGCCCCGCCCCGACATTTCACTGTCCGCCAGCAGCGCCGCCCACACGGAAGCGCGGGACAGGACCAGCGGCCTCCGCATGGCGGGGCGGACCGCGGGGCAGCACGTCTTAGGAGGCACCAGGTTGCGGACAGCGCGTCGACCGTATGGAATAAGGGTAGGGTTGCCCTGTCCGACTCTGCCGCCTGCGCGGCCAGGTGGACTGCGTGGCGGAGCAGCCCATGTGCCAGGAGCACCAGGTGGCGGGCTACCCGTCCATCCGCGTGTTCCGGAAAGGGCACGACGAGATCAGCATGTGCGCCGCCCGCGCCTTTTCCCCCGTCGGCGCGGCGCTGCATGCAGCCCCCTGCAGCGCCTCGCGTCGCGCGCCCGCCCCCCAGGACGCTCTGGGCAGCCGCCTGCTCTGTGCCTATCCCTGTCTGCATCCCTATCCCTTAAAACCACTAGTATGTGTGATCCTGCCGCAGTGCACACATGCGGGAGCAGTTTGAGTAGGTGCAGGGCACCAGCAGGCGACGACCCACGGGAAACGGGGATTTGATGGAGCCAGAAGCGCCACGAGTACATGTGCACGCAGTCTGCATCGTGTCACGAGGCATGCTGCAGACAAGGCTGTCACAGTGCATCAGGCCGCATGAGCCCCAGCCCCGCCGTCCCTGGCCGTGCCCACTGAAGCCTGCGCGCTCGTGAGGGCCGAGGGCCCTGTGCGGCGGATGTGGCTGGCAGCACGGTGCGGGCGGGCGTGATGCTGGGGCACGCGTGTCGGGTCTGCGCAGACACGGCGTCAAGGACCACGAGGCGTACATCGGCGACCGCACGTACGAGAGCCTGAGCGCGTTCGCGGACAACCTGGCGGTGTCGGCGGGGCAGCCGCACCACTACGTGCGGTGCGCGCCCGCGCCTGCGGCGCGGCGCTGCGCCGAGCGCGGGCAGCGGCGGCGCGCCGCCTGGCCACGCCCCGCGGCCCTGGCAGGGGCCGGGCGGACGATGTGGGCGAGCAGCAGGCAGCTGCACATGGGCGGCAGCTCGGTTGGCGCCGACATCCGCGGCGCCTTGTGCGCCCCAGCGGATGAGCGGCGGCTTGCTGCGACCGTGCTCAAGCTGGCATCGAGGACTCTGGCCGCTGTTGGCATCCGGCTGACCCCGCCGGGCGCTGAGCGCTGAACGGCGGCGCGGCGGCGCGCAGGGGCGTGACGCGCATGGCCAAGACGAGCGGCTGCGCGCTGTCGGGCTTTGTGCTGGTGAAGAAGGTGCCCGGCTCGATGCACTTCCTGGCCAAGTCGCCGTCGCACACGTTCGACCACGCCGCGCAGAACCTCAGCCACGTGGTCAACTACTTCTGTGCGCGCGCGCCCAACCCCAACCCTATGGGTTAGGGTAGCAGCTTGGGTCCTGCCAGCATGCCTTGTGTGGCGCAGTACAGAAAGAAGCGACCCTGTGTGCACCTGCATCGACTCAGAGCCCACCGTGCACAGCCGGGGAGGTGCGGCATTGGTGCAAGCGGGCCAGTCCGGCGCAGGTTTGTCATCGAGCTGGGAGTCCGGAACCTCCCCGCGCGCCAGCAGCAGCCTGCGGTCTGCACTGCAGGTCTTGCTGCCGTGCTGCGCGCGGCGAGCTTCTGAGCATGCCCATCCCGGCGGCGCGCAATGCGGGGCTCACCGCCGCGCCGCAACGCGCAGACTTTGGGAGCAAGCCCAGCCCGCGGCGGCGCGCGGAGCTGCAGAAGCTGCACCCGGCCGGCCTGACCGACGACTGGGCGGACAAGCTGGCTGGCAGCGCGTTCTACAGCCACAACCAGAAGGCCACGTTCGAGCACTACCTGCAGGCGCGGCCGCCCTACCCTAGCCTACCCTACCCTACCCTTTATAGCGTTCCACAGGCACTGCCACCAGAAGACCATGGAAGGCCACGTTTGAGCACTGCCTGTAGCGAAGCCGGCCGCCCGCGCAGGCGCGGCCTAAGGCAGATGGGCGGGCCGCCGGAGCGGCGCCCGTGTGGGCCAGGAGGGCCGCCGCTGCGCTGGCCATCACGTGCTTTGTCAAAGCCTGGCGCCCTGCAGAGCAGCCCCTGAGCTGGCGGCAGCCCTGGAGCGTTGCGCGCGGCCGCCGCCGCGCCCGCACCTCGCCTCTCTGGCCCTGGCGCGCCGCGCGGCCGCGCGCCGCCGCGTTGGGGGAGGCGCCGAGCCGGCGCGCCCGCCGCAGGTGGTGCGGACGACCATCGAGCCGGCGCACCGGCCGCGCGACAACAGCTACGACGCGTACGAGTACACCGCGCACAGCCACACATACAACTCGTACGAGATCCCCTCCGCCAAGGCGCGCGCTCTGCCAGTTTTGGCCGCCCGCCTCGCGTCAGCCGCCCTTGCTATCAGCCGCCCTCGCTGCATCCACTGCTGATGGGGACTGGCAGACATGCGCGGTTGGTGACGCAGAGAGCCTGTGCCGCTTGCCCCGAGCGCCTCCAACACGGAAACATGACAACAAACCATGCGCCGTGTACACGCAACCCTGCGCAACACCCCGGGCTAGCCCTGCTGCGTTGTCACGTTCCGCCAACCTGCCGTACTCCAGGCTTGGTCGCGTGTTTGCCGACGCTCAAGCGCATGCGATCATGGCTGAGTTCGGGGAATGCTGCTGTAGGCACGCGTGCCTGTGCGATGCCTGCCAGACTGTCTGATCACCGCGGCGAAGTAGCGGCCACGGTCGACCCGCCCAGCGACCGCCGCCGGGCCTGACAGTGTCGCCGCGCGCGCGCCGCGCAGTTCTCGTACGCGCTGTCGCCGGTGCAGATCATCGTGGCCGAGAAGCGGCGCGCATGGTACCACTTTGTGACGACCACGTGCGCCGTGGTCGGCGGCGTGTTCACCGTGGCCGGCATCCTGGACGGCATCTTCCACACCTCGGTGCGCGCCCGCGCCGCATCAGACGTGCTCGGGTCTTTTTCCCATATGTATCATTCATGAGCATCCTGTGGGTGGTACCGCAGCGGCTCGGACGTTGAGCCCATGCTTTGTCACAGAGTAGGGTAGAGTTCGTGCCAGGGTAGGGCTTGGACCCGCAACGGCTGTGACACCGAGCTCACGCTTTGGCGCGCGCGCGCATACAGGCGAAACTGGTGAAGAAGGTGGAGCTAGGGAAGCAGGGCTGAGGAGCCGCGCGCTAGGGTAGGTCAGGCCCTAACCGGCCGCGGCAGCCCGCCTGCTGCCCGGCGGCCACCTGCGCCCGAGCGCCCGGCGCGGCGCTCGCTCCGGGCCGCCCCTCAGCTGCGGCACAGCGCGAGCGCGTCCGCGTCTGTGGCGGCGGCGCGGCGCGCCGATGCCGGTCACACGCACGGGCGTCGGCACGCATGTTTGGGAGACGTGCTGGGTGCCACGCCTCTCGCTTGCGCGCGGCCTGCCTGGACCGCGCGGGAAGGTAGGCAGAGCTGCGCCGGCAGGACGCTGTGCCGGCAGGATGCTGCGCCGGCAGGACGCTGCGCGGCCGACGCCCCTTGCCGGGCTGCGCTGCGTCGCCGCGCGCGCGTTTGCGCAGCGGTTGCTGCGCGCAGACGGCTGGCGAGCGCTTAACTTTAATATCGTTGGTCGGCTTTTGCCTGTCGCCCTCGCGGGTGCGCTGTCTGCGAACACCGCGTCATGCCTGCATGGCGTTGCCAAGCTGGCTGCGCCATGATGGAACCTTCCCGCCTGTCTCTGATTGCAATGCGTTGCTGATCAGACCTCTCCACAGAGACTGCTGCACCTTGCAACCTCCATGGTCCAACAACGGCAGGTTGCACATAGCAGAGGCGTGCAACCCACACAGCCAGCAAGGCTGGGTACCACCGCAGGCATGCCTGACAATGTTAAGGTCGGCAGACACGCCACAATGCCAAGATGGTATGGATATTGCCAGTGCAAATACAATACGCGGTGTCACACTGCTGACCTCCACCTGACCGTGCCGGCGCTCACGGGCTGTGACGCGCGCCACAGCATGCGCAAGCGCTCCACGGCGTCTGCGCCTGCCGCGCGCGCGCGCGCCAACGGCACGCACCTTCTCTGCCCCCGGCCGCGGCCGCGGCCGCTCCAGCCGCGGCCCGCCGAAGGGGGCCGGCGGCGCCCCGGAAGGCGGCGGCGCCCCGCGTCACCTGCGCGCGCGCCGCGGCGGCACCCAGCCTGGGAGGGTCGGCGGCGGCGCCACCTCCTCCACCTCCAGGCCCGGCCGCACGGCGCCGCGCTCCGGCGGCGCGCCGTCCGCGGCGCGCAGGAACCCCGGCGGCACGCGCAGCGTGCGCAGCTTGGGGCACGGCTGCCCCGCCCGCTGGCACAGCCAGCCCCTGCGCCGCGCGCAGGGAACGGGTCGGCGGCCGCCGCCGGCCGCCGCCCGTGCAGGCGCACGCCGCCGGGGCGGCCGCAGCGGCGCGAACCCTGCCGGGCGCACAGGCAGCGAGTTTGCCTGGCCGGGCGGGCGCTGCGCAAGCCCCCGCATGTCAGCCATGTCCAGGAGCGCCCAGGTCAGGCGGCCGGCGGCCCAGTCGCCATACGACCTAGCCCCCGCACGGGCCGCCTGGAGCAGTGGTCCGGGCGTCCGGCAGCGCGCAGGCAGCGCGCTGGCTGCGGGAGCGCGCGTGCGCCCGCCAAGCCCTCCGGCGCACATTCGCCCCGCTCGCATGCAGCGCTGAGGGGCCCGCGGCGGATATGGCAGGCCAGCCGCACTGCAAATTCACGTCTCTGCGCTCAGCCACCCGGGGCGCCCGCGCCGGCGCCGGGGCGGGCGCGCACAGGCAGCGGCGTAGGTCGTCGGGCGGCGCCTGCGCCAGCAGCGGCATGTTCGCCACATCCAGGTGCTCTAAATTCGGCAGCCACGCGGGCAGGCCGCCCGCGACGTGGCAGCCCAGCCGCTTTGCGCCCGCGAGGCTCAGGCGCCGCAGCCGTGGCCGCGGCTGCCCCTCCGCGACGGGCGGCCAGAAGTCAGCCCACCCGTGGGGGTGCGACCGGCCCGGCCAGCCGAGCGGCGTCATGTCCAGCACCGCCGCGATGACGCGCGCGTTCTCGGAGCAGGCCGGGGCGCCGTCGGCGAGCGCAGCCGTGCCCGCCACGAGGCAGCACACGTGGCCGGCCTCCACCTCCGTGTACGCGAGGGAGAGATCGCGCAGGGCGGGCGCGGCCGCCGGGCGCAGCGCCAGCAGCGTCTCCGGGCCGACCTGCCGGCAGCGGCGGGGCGGCTTAGGCAGCGCGCGCGGCGCGCGCGCGCGCGCCAGCTGCGGGCGCGGGGAGGCTAGGGTAGGCAGGGGCGCATGCCTGGCGGGGATAGGGTGTAGGGCAGGCGCACCTGGCGGCAGAAGGCGAGGCTGAGGACCTCCAGCCGCGGCAGGCGCTGCAGCGCGGCCGCGATCGCCGCGTCGGACACGCGCCGCGCGCTCAGGCCGCACAGCGCCAGCTGCGTCAGCGCGGTCAGGCCGCCCAGCGCGCCCAGCGCGAGCGCGCCCAGCTTGACGCAGCTGCTCAAGTCCAGGCAGCGCAGGCCCGTCAGCGCCGCGCAGATCTCCGCCACGCCTGCGTCCTGCCGCGCGGCGCGCCTGTCCACGGTCAGGGCAGCGCCTGCGCGGCGTCTGCCGCTGCCAGGCCTGCCGGTCCCGGGCTGCGCAGCGCGCGCGCGGAGCGTGCCGCGCCATGCGGCCGGGCATGACAGCGCAGCGGCTCAGGCGCCGGCCAGGCGCTGCTCTCTTCCAGTGGCTTGCTGGGTAACATGACACGGTACATAATCAGTTGTTGGTGGTATTCAAGTATCCAGACACCCGCGGCGAAACATGCGGCGCTTTCAAGGCAGGCCGGCACAGCGGTCGCCTTGAGGGCGGCGAAGGGCCCCCTGTGGAGCAGCCGGGCACGCCCCCCCCCTCCGCCTGGGATGCGGGCGGCGTGGCCGGGGCGGGGCTGCCAGGGAGCGGCACCTTGAGGTTGACGCAGTGCCCCAGGCGCAGCTCCTGCAGGCCCGGCGGCAGGCCGCCCAGCCCGCGCCCGCTCAGCCGCACGCACTGGCCCAGGTCCAGGCGGCGCAGGCGCGCCAGGCGCGGCGCGCCGGTGGCGGCGTCGGCGCCGCCCAGCGCGGCCGCGCCCTCGTCCGTCAGGTGGTAGTCCATCGCCGCCAGGCGCAGGCTGGTCAGGCCGCCGCCTGCGCGCGCGACACGCGCAGGCGGCCGTGACGCGCCCGCGCGCCCTGCAAGCGGAGCGGCGGGGGCGGCGGGCGCATGTGCAGGGGTGCGAGCCGGGCGCGCGGGCGGCCGCGGCGCGCGAACCGCAGGCGGCGCCAGGCGCTGCAGCGCGCTGCGCGCGCTCAGGCGACCCATGCGGGCGCGCGCGCTCGCCTGCGCGAGCGGCGCCGGGCGCGGCGCCGCGCGGGGCGGGGCGCACAGAGGGCGGCGACGCGCGCCACGCCGGCGTCGCCGAGGAACACGCTTCCCGACAGGTCGAGCGCCTGCAGGCGCCCGAGGCGCTGCAGCGGGCGGAGCGCCGCCAGGCGGCCGGTCAGGCACAGGCAGCCCGGCAGCGCGAGCGCCGTCAGGCCCGTCAGCCGCGCGAGGTGCTCCGCGATGGAGAAGCCCACCTGCTCTCCTGTGAGGCCCTGCGCGCGTGCCCGGCTCTGGCGTCTCGGGCTCTGAGACCGCCGGCCAGGCTCCCTGTTGTGTCTGCAGAACTGCGAGACAATTGCATATTGCCTGATGCCAGTGAGGTGCGGTGTGACAGGCAGGCGCGCGCACCAAGCCCAGGCAGCGCAACGAGCCCAGCCCCGACCAGGGCGGTCGAGGCACGCGCTGGCAGCGGCCTCACCGTCACACTCAGCGCGCGCAGGCCCGGCAAGCGCTCTATCGCGGTGAAGGCTGACACGTCGAGCGCCTCGGCGTCGCCGAGCTCCAAACCGGTCACGCCGGAAAACTCGTGCAGCAGGCCTGCGAGTCGGCCGGCGTCCGGGAGGGAGCGCAGATGCAGCGCTTGCACCTGTGAGGCGTGTGTCGTTGGGGCAGCACTTGACCGCGCTTGCACGCCCAATAAAATGGGACTGGTTCACAAACCGGACGCTGCACAGCCTCAGGCGCTCACCTGCGGCGCAACATCCTGCCGCCACTGCCTGCAGACCTGGCGCAGCGTCCCCAGCAGCTTGGTGCGCCCGCCCTCAGGCAGGTCCAGCAGGAAGTCCAGCAAGGCTGTCGGCAGCCCCTGCGTGGCCCAACAGGAGGGCGCGGCGCGACAGGAGGGCGCGCTGCGTGTGTGCATCGTGTTGCATGCGTCCAAAGCCTACAGCGTAGTGTAGACAATAGTGGGATGTCTGGCGTGTGCACTTTCGGCGAAGTCACTGCGCGCAATGGCGTGCTATGATGCTGTACGACTAGCCGAGTACTCGGGGAGGGAAGCTTGGCCCAAATTCTCCCCTCGCAAAGGGGGGCGTCATGGGCAAATCGATGCATCAGTGCCGAGATCGCTGGGAACATGTCTTTGGCAGGCTGCTACGTCCACGCTCAGGATCCTCACTGTCCATCACGGCATGACAGTGTGGGTGCTCCACGAGGTGGACGTGACGCGGCGCGGCCGGGGCGAGCTGCACAGCCGCGCGGCGGTGCCTCGCTGACTTGTTAAGCATGTCCTTCCGCCCGCGCGTGCTTGAGCACCCGCTGGCAAGCCGCTCGTGCGCACACCAGCCCCCAGACCTGCCGGCGTGCGGCACCACGCAGCGCCCCGCGCGCAGCGGCCGGCCCCGCCTGTGAGCCAGAGCGCCGGCGCAGCATGGCAGAGGTGCAGGTGCTGCAGGCGCCGCGCTCGGCCAGGCGCGGCAGGGATCACCGCTCGCGGCCGCACGCCCCGGCAGCGGGGCTCGATGGCGCCGCGGAGCAGCCCGCGCCCCTGGACGGCTTTGAGCGCCAGCGCGGCGCGCTGCTGGACCACCTGGTGCCGGCGCGCGAGCGCGAGGGGCAGGGGGCGGACGGCGGTGCGTGTTTTAGCAGGAGTGCCGAGTGCGCTTGGTGTCCCCAGTGGATGCGCAGCGATGCTGCGTGTACGAGGCCCTGGGGTGCGCGTAGGCTGCTTGAGGGATAGCAGATAGCTGCATGGTGTGAGCCACTTGAGTCGTACGGGTGTGACGGTGTCTGTTTGACAGAGTTCTCTTTTCAACCTTGGAGCCTGTTTTCAGACCACACAAGTAGGCTGCCTGGGCGGGCGGTCATACTCTCTGTCTGCAGCACTGCGCTCGTCGACACCGCTGCGCCTCTTCGCAGAGGCCGACGACCCGTCCAGCGCCATGGAGGCCGCGGCAGCGCTGCGGGTCATGTGCGGGGAGCTGTCGCAGTGCGAGGCGGCGCAGCGGCAGCTGCGCGAGTGGGACCCCGCGGCCATGGCGCGGCTCGAGGCGCAGCTCGTGCGGCTTGTGGAGGTGCGCGCAGCGGGGCGCGTCAGGGCCGCCTGCGGAGCAGGTCAGGCTGGCCGGTTTGCGCTGTAGAGGCTCCGAATTGTTCCTGTCACGCAGCGCAGGCGCGCGCGGACGGTGTGCAGAGCCGCGTCCCGAGTCGCGGCCTGGCGTGCGTGCCTGTGCGGCGACGACAGGAGGCTGCGGTGCTGCAGGCCCAGACGCCGGTGGAGGCGGACGAGCGGCGGCGCGCGGACGTGATGGCGCGCATCGGCCAGGTGGTCGCGGAGGGCCTGCAGGAGGGCGCCGCGCTGCGCGTGCAGCCCTACGGCAGCTTCGTCAGCGGCCTGTACACGCCGGCTGGCGACCTGGACATCGCGCTCGAGGGCTGCGTGCGCCAGGGGTGCGCCCGCGGGGCGCCTGGGTGCCTGCCGGCCGGGGAGGGTGGGTGTATTGGGGAGGACGTCGCACTCGAGGGCTGCGTGCGCCAGGGTGGTGCTCGCGGGGCGCCTGCATGCCCGCCGGCTGGGTAGTGTAGGGGTATAGGGTAGGACATCGCGCTCGAGGCTGCATACGCCAGGGGTGCGCTCGCGGGGCGCCTGCGTGCCCAGCGGCTGCCGCCTGCGCTCGTCCTGCCAAAGGGCTGCCGCTGCACCCCCGCATGCGCGCGGGCAGCACTGTGGCAGCGGCCTCGGCAGCCTGTGCGCGCCCTACGGCGACCTGGACATTGCGCTCGACAGTCGTGTGCGGCACGGGTGTGCTCGCAGCATGTTGCAGACCTTAGTGCTGTAGTACGGGCACACCCTTTGCAACCCCTTGCATGCGGCTTGCCGCACGATGGTGTGCAGCCGGGGGAGCGCCGAACAGAGTCACGGCACAGCAGGAACGACGCGCCTCTGTGCGCAGGGACGGGGCGGAGGAGCAGCAGGTGGACCTGCTGCACAAGGAGGACAAGGCGGCGCTGCTGCGGCTGCTGTGCCGCCGGCTGGAGCGCCGCGGGCTGGTGGCCGGGCGCATCGAGCGCATCCTGTCCGCGCGCGTGCCCATCATCAAGTTCGTGGAGCGCCAGTCCGGCACGCGCCCCCCCCTACGCCCTAATGTCTGTGCCTCCCAACCTGATCCGCCCGCTCGCATGCTGTGACCCAGCGGGGCCCGAGGCCCGCGCCGGGCCCCGCGCGGCCGGCCTCAGCGCACACTGGCTGCTGCATCACCCCGCATGTTACCGCTTCGAGAGGTGCGGCCTGCGGCCGGCGCGCCTGCCGCCTCCCTGTGCAGACATCATGCGGCGGTCTTATGCAGGTCATGTGCAGTGCTTTGCGGTTTTGTCGCCATTCGTTGTTCGCCGTTCTGTGCTCCTGCGCGCCAGGCGGGCGGTAGGCGGGCCGAGGCACACGCCGCGCGCGCAGGCCTGCCGTGCGACATGAGCGTCGCGAGCGCGGGCACGCGCTTCAAGAGCGAGGTGCTGCGCGCGCTGGCGGCTATGGACGGCCGCCTGCCGGCGCTCGTGCGCCTGGTCAAGCTCTGGGCCGGGCGCCACGCGCTCAACGACGCCACCAGCGGCACCTTCAACAGCCACGCGCTGACGCTCATGGCGCGCGGCATCACAACCCTAACCCTATCCCTGCCAGACGCGGCATCGTAACCCCAACCCTATCCTTGCCAGCGGCACCTTCAACAGCCACGCGCTGACGCTCATGGCGCGTGGGTCGGGTAGGGTTAGAGCAGGTTAGGTGCTGTCGAGCGCTCTCGCTCCGGGTTGCCACCGAGCAGTGCCGCAGCCTCACGCCAACCAGGGCCGGTTGCCTCGGGAGTTTGCTCTCTGCACAGAGGCCCAGGCAGGGCAGGCAGCCAGGCACATGCAGCTTATGGACAGCTGTGGAGGTCTTCCGTCGAGCTTGCTAATCCTGGAAGCAGGCAGCCTGCCTCAGAGGGGTCAGGGTTAGGGCCAGGGGTAGGGGCTGCAAACGCCGCACTGCACCTGCGCCGTGCGGCCAGGCGTGGTCAGGGGAAGACTGCTGTGCTGACGCTCCTGCGGCGGGACGCCAGGCGGTGTTTCACCTGCAGACGCGGCAGCCGCCGGTGCTGCCGCCCATCTGCGCGCTGTTCGAGCTGCCGGAGGATGTAGTGGCGGAGCGGCCGCTGCACGGCGGCCGCGAGGCGGCGGCCGGGCTGCTCGAGGCGCGCCGCCCCCACGGCGCCTGCGCCCCGCGCACGAGCAGGGCAGGCGGCTAGCGAGGTGGCGCCAGGGCGGTCGGCAGTGCGCAGAGGCGGCGAGCAGCGCTGGTTGAGGCGCACTGCAGTTCGCTGGATCAGGGGGTCAGCACCTTGTGCTGGAAGCGCGTTTGTAAGGGAAGCGGCGGCGCAAGCGGTGTAGGTCTGCTGCTGGTGCTGACAGTGCACAAGGCGTGATCGAGGAAAGGACCGCAGTGTGTTGTTGACAAGCACGGCCATGGCCGTTATGCAAGGCGTACCAGCAGGTGGCCCTGAGGGACAGAGTGCCGATGCAGCGCCGACAGCGGCTCGCGCTGCGCAGACCCTGCAGCGCAACGCGGCCGCCAGCGCGCGGTCCGCCAACCGCGAGACGCTGGCCGAGCTGCTGGCGTCCTTCCTGGCCACATTCAGCCGCGCGATCCACCACTGGGGCAGCGTCCCGGAGCTCAGGCGCGCTCTCCGTTACCCCGCAGTACTGCCCGTGGAGCAGCCAGGCATGCCATACCGCGCCGGTGCTCGAGCCGGGGAAGTTTGGTGAGCGTGGGAAGCCCCACTTCTTCGTGGACAAGCCGCATCCCGCGCCCTTGCCTGCTGCACGTCTGTCGAGCCCGTTGCTTGGACCAACGGGGCGCCCGCGGGCCGCCAGGGGCGTGCGCGCGAGCACGTGGGCGGGCCGCTGGACGCACCGGCGCTGGGCCAAGGGGTACCTGGTCGGCGTGGAGGACCCGTTCGACGCGAGCGACAACTGCGCGCGCAGCATCGCGCCCGCCGCGCTGCCACGCATGGTGGCCACGTTCGCCGCGGGCGCGGACGTGCTGCAGGCCGTGCCCAACGAGCGCGGTGCGCCCGGCAGTGTCAAGCAACATCGCAACCTCCAAGCATGCTGTGCGGCACCCACAGCATGTGCGTAGTCAAGCATGCGTGCAGGGACCCCCCGACAGCCGGCAGCCTCCGGCGTAGGGGTCAGCTGCATGCGAGCGCCCAGCCGCCAGGCAAGCTGAGGGTTTGCTGTAGTGCGTGCCGCCCTTTGAGCAGACGGTGCATGTTAAAGCTATGAAAACGCGTTCAGGCTGCAGACCACCATCGTCCAGTCCCTGATCTGCACGCGTGCGTTGTAGCGGCGCCTGAGCTGCGGCAGTGGCTGCTGCGAGCATGCGAGCGGAGTCCTGGCAGCTGGACCCCGCGCGCTCACGCACCCGTGGCGCGTGGGCGCCTGTGCCGCACGGCTCAGCGTGAGCCGGTCGGCGCGTGAGCTCCTCCGGGGCGCCTGCCGACCCGCGGGCTCTGCGCGCGCGCAGCGGCGCTGGAGGCGCTGCAGTGGCTGTTCGAGGCCACGCGGCCCGCGCACTGGCGGCTGACCGGCCGCGGGCCGCCGCGCCCGCCCACGCACCTGCGGCGCGAGGGCGTCGGCGCAGCGCGGCCCGGCGCGAGCCGGCTCAGCAACGGGCTCAACGTCGGCTGGGCGGCCGACGCCGCGCCTCCCGTGGGCCCGGTGCGCTGCCCCATCCTGGGAAGCACGCGGCGCCATGCCTGGCCGCACGCATGCACTGCGAGGGCCATGGCGCTGCCCGGGAGGCTCACTCCGACCCCTTGACTCTGTACCCCGGCGCGCCGGTGCCAAAGCATGATCGCGCAAACTCCTTTACGGACCTCCACGCTGTGCAATGTCACATGTTAAAGACGCAAGAAGAGCCACAACTCGTGTTCCTGTCGCACCTGCGCGCAGGCTGATCAGCCACCGCCCGAGCCGCTGCAAGCGCATGCGCAGCTCCCGACCCCGCCCGGCTTTGCGCCAGCGCCGCGCCAAGGCAGCGGTGATGTTGGCGCCCCCGAGGAGTTGGGCGCGTTTGCAGCCTCCCCCGGCGCGCCTCCGCCGCGCCACCCTGTCGACTGGGGCGCCGGCTTCCCCGGCGCCGCCCGGCCCGGCGAACCCTGGCCGCCGCGCGTGCCGCCGCCAGGGTTTGCCCCTCTGGGGCCGCCCCCGTACGCGGCGGCGGTGCCGCCGCTGGGCGTGTTCGCCGTGGCGCCGCCGCCGCCGCCGCCGCACGTCCTGGGGCTGCATCATGCGCTGGGCCACATGCATGCCCAGCACGCGCACATGGGCTTTGCGCCGCTGGTGGAGGCGTCGCACCTCTTCCCCGGGGCTGCGCACGGCCTCGGGCAGCGCGATGGGGCGCCTGGAGGTGGCAGGGATGCCGACGCGGGCAGGCCGAGCCCCCACGGCGGCCTGCGCATGCTGGAGCGCGATTGGGCGTCAGGGCAGATCCCTGCGGGGCCGGGTGCGGGCGTGGGAGCCAGGGCGCACAATGGCGGGCTGCATGGGGGCGGCGGCGCGGCGCACCCCGCTGCCGCGCATGCGATGGCAGCGACGAAGCCCGGCGCCCATGGCGCGTCCGCTGCGCTGGAAGGCTCGCCGACCGACATGCTGCGCCGCATGCTCAACATCGGTGGCGCGGGCGGCGCTGGCGGGCCTGCCCCATCCGCGCTTGGCCTGCCAGAAACCCTCGACCTTGGGGATGCGCGAGGGTCAGAGGGCGCGCCGGGGCCTGCTCCAGCGCGGTCCGCTGAGGCTGGGCGGGAGCCACCCGCTGCCTGGGCGCCCTGGGGCCACGGCGCGCCGGGTGACGCACGCCAGCATGCGCTAGGCCAGGCGCACACAGCCCACTGGGGCCCTCCGCCGCACGGCGTACCTGCGGCGCCCGCGGGCGCCAGCCAGGGCCCCGAGCCGGGTCGGTCGCCCGCGGCGCACGGCGCGCCGCCCGCATGGCCGCCGTCCCATCACGCGCTCGGCCGTAATGCGGCCGACCCCGCGCGAGAGGACAGGCCCCAGGATCAGTGCGGGCGCCCAGCGTATGCCGTGCAGCGCCCGCTCGGGCCGGGCGCTCCAGCAGCTTCTGGCGCTGGCAGCGCGACCCTGGTGCAGCCTGCCGACGCCGCCCCGGCCGGCACACCCACGGGCGCGGCGGCGGCTGGCGGTCTGCGCGAGGGCACCGGCGAGGGCGGCGGGGCAGGGTGTGCGCTAAGCGGGCGCGCGGGGCCCGGCGCGCATAACGGCGCGGCGCTCTTTGAGGCGGGTTCCAACGGCGGCGGGGTCCAGGACGCGCGCGACGCCGGCGCGGCGGCCGCGCAGGACCACCGCGACAGCCTGGGCAGCGCCGGCGGGCGGGCGGAGACGCGCGGCGGCCTGGCAGGCCAGGTGCGCCCGCGCCCTGCCTGGCCAGGCCGCCCCTTGTGGATGGTGTGCTCACACTGCCGGTCCTGCGGCGCGCCTGAGGACCGCGTGACGGGCAGCCATGAGCTGTTCTCAGGCGGGGCGCTGTTGGCAGGTCAGGCAGGCATGCTGCTGGGTAGGCCTGACCAGGTTTTGCGCGCTGAAGATGCCAGCACTCGGCAGGCGCATGGGCCGTCGCCCGAGGCTGGCCGTGGCGCCGGCCGCGGCCGCCGCCGCCGCGAGGCGCGCGGCGGCGCCCCCACAGGCGCTGGCGAGGCTGCGGAGGCGGGCGGGGTTTACAGCAGCGGCGGCAGCGGTCGGGGTGGCCGAGCGCGTGGCGCCGGCGGCCGCGGACGCGGCAGCGGCGGCGGCAGCCATGCTGCGCCAGGGGCCAAGGCGCCCATGCGCGTGCTGGAGGCACGGTGCCCGAGCCTGGTGGCTCTGCTGGGACAGCACAGTGGCTGGCCTCTTAGCAGGGCACCTGAGCACTGCAGGCAGTCTGTGCTTTCATGGCAAAGCCTTGCTGGACCGGAGAAGCTTTTTGGACCAATGCCGAGGGGAGGCCCAGCGTGCTGCTTTCCGTGCGCGTCTTTCCTATGTGTTGCAGAGGAGCTGGCCGCTTTGCTGAAGTGCCGCACAGGAGAGACCATCCCAGTGCCCAGGTGCATGTGCTGCCAGATGTAGTGAGGCTGATGCCAGCCGACGTGACGGCTGCTGGATGCCGCTGGGGCAGCTCAAGCACAACAGCCCAGGCTTGCTCAGGCCCAGCCCTGAGCGTTCGCCCTGCGCAGGTCACAAGGCGCTCAGGGTCGCTGGAGGCGGTGAGCGCAAGGCCGGACAGCGAAGGCGGCCGGCACGGACGCGGTGACCGAGCGGCTAGGCGGGCCGCGCCGCATGCGCAGCCGCCGCCGTAGGCTCGTCCGAAGCCCTGGCGCGGAGCGCTGCGCTTCGTGGTGTCTGCGGCCTTGCTTGTGTGCCCTGCTGCCTGGCGGCGGGCATCCGCCAGCGCGGCCGCCGGCGGCTAGGCGGGGCTGTGCTGCGCGTGCTGCTGAACCAGGCCCTCATGCCATGCAGAGCACGCCGATGTGGTCACGCATGAGCCCTTACCCTAACCCCACGCATGGCCCCACATGCGCCCCTGACCCCTGCTCCTGAGAGGCAGGGGCCCTCGCCGCACTCCGAGCACCCCGGGCTATGGCAGCGTCCCTCGCCGGCTGCACTGCCACGGCCCGGCTGGTGCGCTGGCGTGAAACCGTGTGCAGCTGAGCAAAGCAGCTCCAGCCTGACTGCAGGAGCTGAGGACTGCGCATGCTGAACAGCAGCGCATGGCTAGCATTTCGGCACCTGAGGGCTCTGCTTTGTCGGGGGTTTTCTGTCTGTGGACCTGCTGTGGACCTGCTGCGGTTGTGCTGCAGTGCCTGCAGGTGCTGCAGTCGCTGATACTCCTGTCATGGGGCCAAAGGCCCTGTGTGCTGAGCGACATACATGCGCGCATGTACAGGTCAGGCGCGGCCGTTTGGCTGGCTCTGGAGCATGCATGGAAGCATCCGTGTGGCCCTTCTCAGGTCTGGTCTCTGTAGCACTGGGGTCTCCAGGCACCCGCCCTCATGGACAGCACAGCAGGCGACCTGGTTCCATCAGGCTGCATTACAGGCCCACTGTAGCAAACTACAGCAGTGTATGCACCGGCACGCTTGCCAGCTCCCCAGGACAAGTTAGTGCCAGCCGAAGCAGGCACACTTCGCTTGCCTCTCGCTTGCCTGACAGCCCATCCTACACGCCAGTGCTTGGGCCAGCATGCAGGGCGCGCTCCGCGGCAGCTTGGCGTGCCACGCATGCGTGCAGCAAAGGAGGGCGAGTGCCCAGCAGGCGCCCGGGCTGGGCTTCGCCAGGCCAGCGCATGCAGCGGCGGGCAGCCGCCCAGCCAGCCCAGCGGCAGGCCTGCGTGCGGCACTGCGTCCTGGCTTCGCGCGAGTATGCGTTCTGCGGCAGCCTGCGCAGCGCGGCGCGGGGGCGCGGCGGAGGGGCGCGGTCACCAGCGCGCGCTACAACTCCGCGCCCGCCGTCACCGACCGTATCTTGTCATCCCTGCCGTACTTGGTGCCCCTCTTTGACGGTGCCGCCTCGCGACACTCTGTGGTAGCCGCGCTTGCTTCCATGCCGCCAGCGAGCTGATGCCTGTGCCCATGCACGCGACAGGCCTGCGCTATGGCAAGTTCCTATTCCTGCAGGTGAGCACCACTGCGCGTCCTCGCTACAGGTCCGCTGCCTCACGCACACCGGCCAGTCAGCCGACCGGCAAAGGCGTGCGCAGTTCCCCTTTTTCGGCCGGCTGCTGGCGCCCCTGGACCCGCTCATCCGGCTGTACTTCTCCTTTCCTTTCGCCAGGTGAGCCCGGCTCAGCACACCGCGCGTGTCGTTGTGAGTCACAGCCTGATGCTGACTGGCACGCTTGACGCGCAGCCTGGTGGTGTTCTTTGCAGTCTACGCCGGCCTGGTGAACAACCAGCGCTTTTCGCGCTTCGTGCGGTACAACGCGATGCAGTCCATTCTCTTGGACATCGTGTTGGTGAGGCGGCCTCTCCCCATAGTCCGCACTCCTTTGAGGACTGTTTCTGCTCTGGCGAGCCTCACAACTGCGATCTTGCCTTTTCCTTGGCATAGTGCTCTGCGCAGCCAGCGCTGTGCAAACTGCCCGAGGTCGAACCAGTCCAGTCCAGTGCGCGCCAGCCTCGAGAGCTTTGCATGACAGCCCTGTGGGAGTTCCCCGACTGCCTGCCACAGGAGCCTCCACGTGCTCGCTTGCAGACGCAGCCCAGCGCCTGTGCATTCACGAGTGCGCCTTGCAGGTCCTGCCCGGCCTGCTGGAGTCCGTCTTCCGGCCGCCCATGGGCGGCCCGGGGCTGCAGATATACATAAACGCGTACAACAGCGTCTGGCTGTTTGTGTTTGTCTGCGTCGCCTATGCGGTGGTGCGCGCCCGCGCTGGTGCACCCTCGCGGCCCGTCACCTGGCATCTCTGTATTGCAAGGGCGCCGCATGCGGCGCAAGGCGCCTGTTGCGAACAACCATATGGTTGCGCAAGCGCGCAGGGCTCCTGCCTGACGGGCAACACAGCGCGCCTGCCACTCATTGCGGACGCAGCTGACCAGCAGGTGCGATAGCGTGTGTGAGCTGCCGGTCCTGACGGGCCAGGGCTGGATGTGGGATGCAAATCAGAAGGTCAGATGTGAGTTTTGGCCCAGCTGTTTACATGGTTGCAGCAAAGTGAGCGAGGTCGACTGGGGCGAGCGGCATGATGAGTCATTGACTGCTGCCCATGCAAGGCAGCTGTGCTTGAGTGAGTATTGGGTGCCGGAGGCGGGGGCTAGGCAGGCAAAGTCATGGCCAGCTAGCTGTCTGCAGTTTTGCACACTGGCCGTCTGGAGCACATGCGTGAATTGTCATGGTGCAAGTGACAGTAATGAGTAGGCGTAGCTGGCTTCAGGCATAACAGGGCACATGCAGGCAATGCCTGCCATGCATAAGTGAGCAATCAGCTGTATGTCTGCAGTCAGTCATGCCTATGTAGAGGAGCGGCTGCATGCAAGAGGAGAAATATCAAGCACACAGGTTACATAGAGGATTGATACAGTAAAGCAGGTACCAAGTTCTTGCAAAAGAGCACGCTATACATATAAAGACACACTATACACATATGCAGGGCATTCTACAGCGCAAGAAGCCAGTCCCAAGATTGCAGAAAACAGGTGCGAAGAGGCTGTATACGTGAGGACACCTCAAGGTCGCGCGCAGGAACACCGCTGGCCTCTGCGGCGAGGCGAAATGATTTCGGGGGCACCGACCATGAGCTAGAGCGTACGGCTCTGCTGCGCTGGTGTGCACCGCAGCTCCGCAGATGGACAGCGTAGGAAGCAGAGGCGCTTGCTGCAGGCACTGCAGCAGCGCAGCAGTGCTAAAACACGAAACTTCCTAGTCGCTGCATCAAATGCACGCCTGCAAATGTGCGCCCCCGAGCGCAAAGCTACGCCCGTGCATCCGTCCCGCGGCCACTTGTCACGTGCGCGTCCGCCACCCGGACTGCCTCGTCCCGAGCAAGCAGCAGGGCATGCACACCCTCCCCGATTTTGTTCTCACCTTGGCCCGAACAGTGGGCAGCCATCGAAGGTCATGCTGGGGATATCATGCACACAGATTGCAGAGCCTGCCATACCAGGAGCCGCAGCCATGGCAGAGAGCGCGCCATCAGCCGCATGTGAAAACCACCGGCAGACAACCAGCATTTTTGTGCGGCCTATTCACACCAGACCATGTGCCAGTGCTCGCCGGCATGCGCTCTCTGCCGCGGGCAGCCCATGGCCATTATGTCACAACCAGGCTACAAGCGGAGCCGACACTGTGGCATGCCGGCCTTGCAGTGTACAGGCAGAGTCTGTACAAGAAACATCAGAGCGCGCTCCCATGAACATCACAGCACCACCCTTGATCCCCACTGTGTCCAAGGTGCTCGCACACGCCAGCACCCTAGCAGCAGCAGCGCATGAGAGTCTGCACAGCGCCGGCCATGCCCGCAGCAGCAGGCGATATGTAGCTCGCATCAAATACAGTAACAGCAGGCTGAGCCCTGGAGCGAGGCGCCCGAAGCAGGTCACAAGTGCGGGGCCTTTGCAGGTCAGCCTGCGCAGCTATACACTGGCAAACAGCGTTAGGGCACAAACATGATTGAAAGGCGGCTGAGCAGCTGCATATACTTCTGCGTGATGAGAGCGCCGGCCGAGAGACACCAGCCCGGCTCGGGCCGCGACCGCAAGCGGGCCCCCACAGCTCCTGCCCGGGCCTGCGCTGCCGGCTTGTCCCCGGCAGCTCCAGCGCAGGGCCGGCATGCAACACCCCGAGCAGCACCGGGCCTCAGGCGCCTCCACGCAGGCTGCGCGGCCTCAGTACCACGAGCGCATCTGCCAGCAGCCCTTGATGCAGCACCGACGCGGCGCGTGCTCCGGAGGCGCCCGCGCGCGCGCGCCGCGCTCACAGGGGCGGCCCCACGAGCCTGGGAGCGCTGGGGGCGACCCCGCCGCGGGCCTGCGCGGCTGTGACGTCGGCGAGCAACTCGGCGTGCACGCGGAGGTCGTCGCTGCAGCGCAGCTCCAGCCTGCGCAGCCCGGCGAACAGGCTGCGGAAGCGCACAGCCTCGCCCGCGCCTGCACGCACGGCCCGCCCCGTGAGCAGAACTGCGATCCCCAGGCGGGGCACTCCTTCAGCATATTCCATGGCATACATTGGAGCAGGCTGCTCGGTCATGCGGGCATCAAGTCGCGAAAGCAGGGGGGCGAGTCGCGCGCTGTACCGCAACAGACCAACGACAGGCCACGAAAGCGCGCCGCCTCGCTCGCGGCGAGGGGGCAGTCTCGGGGCGCGGATGAGCCAGGCATGCATGTGTCTTGGCTCTCGTGCTCTCAGAAGCTTCTACTCTGCTTTCAGAAAGCACCCATGCGCGCGGGGGGAGGGGGGGGGGGGGGGGGGGGGGGGACCGGCC